>OATH01000376.1_pt1 | contig 35222 bp, 26 predicted proteins | sample 1494971 | NCBI WGS metagenome assembly OATH01 (sample SAMEA2579949, study PRJEB22360) | human gut metagenome
GGCTGGCTTGACGATGCCGAAACGTCCGACGCTGTGCGCGAAGCCTGGGAAACCACCGGGCGGCTCATCGACCCGCACACGGCTGTTGCCTGGAAGATTGCGCAGGAGCAGGCGTCTCCGGAAGTGCCGATGGTGGTGCTCTCCACTGCCTCGCCCTTCAAATTCTGCCGCGACGTCTTCAATGCCCTTTACGGTCCCCTGAAGTTAAAGAGCACGACGCCGGAAGCCGCAGCATTTGAATATATGGATGCGCTTGCTGACTCCACGGGTGTTGAACCCCCGCAGTGCCTCTCAGCACTTCGCACGCAGTCCGTGCGCTTCAACGCGGTCTATGACGTTGATCAGGCGCCTGAACGCGTGCTTGCCGCAGCCGCCAAGCTCTGACGCTGTGCAAATCATAGGCAGCGGCCGAGCGGCATGGAGCCCTTTTGCCGCTGCTTCGTCTCTATTCTTTCCATCGTGAGCAGTCTCATGCAGATCACCGTGCGTGCTCCGGCCTCCACTTCGAATCTCGGCCCGGGTTTTGACATCTTCGGCCTGGCACTTTCGCTCTACTCCGTTTTCACTTTTGAGCGTTCTGAAGCGCTCCAGATTTCCGGCTGTCCGGAAGCTTTTCAAAATGAAGACAATCTGGTGCTTCAAGGCTTTCGAGAAATCTTCCGTGAAGCCGGGCAGACGCCCTTTCCCGTGAAGCTTCACATTGACGCAGAGGTTCCCGTTGCCCGCGGCCTGGGCAGTTCAAGCACCTGCATCGCCGCCGGCGCTGCCGCCGCCAATGCTTTCCTCGGCAGTCCCTTTGCGAAGGACGAGCTCTTTCAAATTTGCGCTCGCTTTGAGAGTCACCCTGACAACGCGGCCCCTGTGACATTCGGCGGCTTCACCGCGTCTTTTGCCTCGGATGAACGCTTTCACGCGCTGCGTATGCCGCTTGACCAAAATTGGAAGTTTGCCGTCATCATCCCTGACTATGAAGTGCGCACGGCTGACGCCCGACGTGCAATGCCTAAAGAAATCGCCGTTAAAGACAGCGTCTTTACGACCTCTCATGCCATTGCCATGATTGAGGCGCTCCGCTCCGGCAGCGAAGAACTTCTGGCCGAAGCCTGTCAGGACGTGCTTCATGAACCCTGCCGGCGCAAACTCATCAAAGACTACGATTCGGTGCGGGCCTCTGCCAAGGCAGCCGGAGCACCAGCTTTTTTCATCAGCGGATCAGGTTCAACGATGATTGCACTCACAAAGTCTGAGAACGTTGCCGAGCGTTTTATCGAACTCGTTCGTGCTCGTCATCCGAATTTTGCGGGCCACGTGCTCCATGCCGCTGCTGACGGCGTGCGTGTTGAAACGAAATAATGGCTGCAGCTGCCCCCGTGATACGGCGACTTGACGAACATGTTTTTCGCAATTCGCCGAAACGGGCTGTTTTCTTTCATTTTGTCCGATATTTTGTTTGGCGCCTCTCCTCTCCCACGCTGTTTTTAGACGACTTTTGGGAAAACCTCTATAAACCTATCGCCCTCATTGAAAGGCTCTGTCCGAAATCGGCTTCCTTGATAATCAGGCCCGTGCCTGCAAGCGGCAGCCACGAAAGCCCAGTTTGCAAACACCAAAATGGCGATATTTCAAGCATGAGTCAATCATAGAGAACGCCTGCAGATCATCAGTCTGGTAGTCGCTGTGGTGTTTCGAAAGCACCCACCGCAGATCGGGGCAGGGATTTGACGGATTTATACCAATCATCCGGCACCACTGGATGGAATTGCTGTATTTCTCAATTCATCCGCGTTTTTATCTTAATCAGCCGATTGATCTAAGTCATGTTGATTAGAAAAGCGCTCAACGACGATGAACTCATGTCAGGCGGCCAACAGGTCCGCCTAACGACCAGGAGATTCAGTCATGAGAAACTTTCGTCTAACCGCTGCTGCGGCTCTTTTAACCGCGCTCATTGCCGGTCCATCCTGGAGTTACACGCCGGGGACCTATGAAGCATCGGCTCAGGGCATGAAGGGACCGGTGAAAGTTGCGGTCACTTTTTCAAAGGATGCGGTGACTTCAGTCAAGGTTATCGAAGAGAAGGAAACGGCAGGCATCGGGACGACTGCGGCGGCCGAACTTCCTCGGCAAATCGTTGAAGCCCAGAGCACAAAGATCGACGGACTGAGCGGAGCGACGGTAACAAGCAAAGCCATCTTCGCGGCTGTTGAAGACTGCATTCGTCAAGCCAAAGGCGATCCGAATCAGCCAGCCCGAAGCACTGCGCCGAAACATGCCGGAAAAACGATTGAAGCAGCTGACGACGTCGTCATCATCGGATCGGGTTTTTCAGGACTTGCCGCTGCCGTCAACGCTGCTGAGCACGGTGCCCGCGTGACAGTCCTTGAGAAGATGAGCGTTACCGGCGGCGCATCGGCCATCTGCGGCGGGCAGTGGGCCATCATGGGCACGAAGCTCCAGAAGGAAAAAGGCGTCCCCTACGATCCTCCGCAAGCACTGGTCTACGATCTGATCGGCAATGGCCACCTGAAGAACGACCTGACAACGCTCACGATGTTCGCGGAGAACTCTCCTCGCGCTGCCGATTGGGCGATCAATCGCTTCAAACCGGGATTCATTGACCAAAAACTGCAGTACCGCGCCGAATTCCAATTCGACCGCTCGCTCTACCTCAAGGGCGGCTGCGGCCCGGCCTACCGGAAGGTGGAAAAGGCCGTGCGGGATCTCGGCATCAAGATCCACACCGACACCAAGGCTGAACGACTGATTGTTAAAGACGGCCGGATCGTGGGTGTTGAAGCGCACAAGAAGGACGGAACGAAATACATTTTCTCAAGCAAAGCAGTCCTCCTCGCCACCGGCGGTTACGGCGCGAATAAGGCTATGCTCATCGAACCGCTCAAAAGCGCGCTCTACTACGGACCGGCCTCAGCAACCGGCGACGGACATCGTATGGCCCAAGCCGTTGGCGCCAAGCTTGAACTCATGGAATTCGGCAAGCGCTATCCCAACGGCGTTGAAGCGGCTCCCGGCGTAGCAAAGTCGATTATTCAAGGCAACTACCGTGCGTGGCTCCAGTCGGGCATTCTCGTCAATAATGAAGGACGCCGCCTCATTAATGAAAAGGCCTCCAATCACGATATTCTTACTGTGCTCGAGAAGCAAAAGGGCGGAATGCTCTACCTCGTGATGGATCAGGCTACATGGAATGGCTTCCGTGACGGCGTTCACACGCTGGGCATTACGGACGAAGATCTTGAAAAATGGCTCGCCGAAAACGGCCGCAAAGCTCCGATCTTCGCTCATGGCTCAACCCTCGCTGAAGCCGCTGCCGCAGCCGGCATCGACGGCAGCACGCTTGAGAAGACCGTTGCCCGCTACAACGAACTCGTGAAGCTTGGCAAAGACGAGGACTTTGGCCGTCCTGCGGCATTTATGAAGGCCGCAATCTCGTCAGAAGGTCCGTATTACATCGTTGAACAAAAACCGCGCTTTGCCACTACGATGGGAAGCGTTATCGTCGACGAGAATCTTCAGGTTCTTAACCAACAGGGCAAACCGATTCCGGGCCTTTATGCCGCCGGTGAAATTGTGAATGCTGTGCACGGCGATGACTCCTCTCCCGGCATGAACGTGGCGTGGGGCTTCACTTCCGGCAAGGTCGCAAGTGAATCCATTCTCAAAGCGCTTGGGCGATTAGAGAAGTAGCCTTCACACAGCGTCTTTCATCTCCGCATCGGCATCGGCTGCTCTCCCCCTCACCTTTGTCGGTGCGGAATTCCCCATTTCCTCATAATGGCCTTTCACATATCCAGCTGGAGAATAAGATCCGCGGCCGCAGCAGCGGCTTTGCTCTGCGCATTCCCCGGATTTTCTGTCTGCGGGGCGGAAGACCTCCGTCCCGTCCTGCGCTTTGGGATGATGGCCTTTTTGCAGGAAGGCACTCCGTCGGGATTCACGACCTATGTGAATGCCGACGACTACGTGCTGCGCAAACTGCCGCAGATTCTCTCGCAAAGTCTCCCGGAATACCGCGTGGATGTGAAGGTCTACCGTACGGCAGCCCTCATCAAGGCAGCCCGCAGCGGCAAAGTAGATGTGATTTTCGGCAGCAGCGGGTGCTATGCATCGCTGCTGCCTGACGGCATCTATCCGCTCGCCACGCTCGTCACCAATTTCGCCCCGGATCCCAACCGAGCGGTTGCCGGCGCAGTCGTTGTGAGCAGCCGACGCACTGATCTCAACAGTCTAAAGGACCTGAAACATCTCTCGGCGATGTCGGGTCTCGAATCGATGTTCTTCAACTGGCAGATGCCGGCTTCTGCGCTCCTTGACAGAGGCTTGGATCCGTACCGCTTCTTCAGTTCCCTCAGACAGGTGGATCAGCCCGTGCCGAAAATTCTGCAGGCACTTGAAGACGGAACCATTGACGTTGGACTGATGCGGGCCTGCGTTTTGGAAGGACTGCCTATAGAGAGGAGAAAACACTTCAAGGTAATCGAGCCGGCAGAAGACTCTCCTCTCGCCTGCGCGCACACCTCGAGGCTCTTTCCTAACTGGACGGTTGGCGCCATGAGTCAGGTGCCGTCCGACGTTGCCAAGCGAATCTCTCTGGCACTGCTCACCGCGCCGCCGCAAACAGAAGCGGGCATCGCATGGAGCACCGCCAACAGCTTCAAAAGCATTGATCAGCTCTACCGAGAGCTCAAATGGGGACGCTATGAATACCTGCGGCATTGGACTTTTACGCGAGTCTGGGAGGCCGTCTGGCCGTTCGCATTGGCTGCTCTAGTTGCTTTTCTCGCCTTAATGCTGCACCTTCGTCGGGTCAATGCCCTCGTTGAGCGCCGGACCCGAGAACTTAATGACGAAGCTGCCCGACGCATGGCTCTGGAAGAGAGCAACACTGCGCTTTTCCAAAAGTTCCACCGCTACGAGCAAATGAGCACGATGGGCATGCTTTCAAACATGGTTGCGCACGAAATCCGTCAGCCGCTTTCAGCACTGCGCTATGCGCTGCGTACGATCGAGATGGCCGCCGCCCGCGACGAAGAGGACTCTGCCGTCATTGAGAAGTCCTGTGCCAAAGCCCGAAGACAAACAGAGCGAATCAACGACATTGTCGAGCACGTCTGCTCCTATGCCCGAACGGACCGCCGAAACCTCCCGATTAATCTTTCCGCGCTGATCCGGGAAACAGTGGCTGAAGCCGCCCAGATGAAACTCATTCATCATGCAGTGACGCTTGTCCTATCGGACAATGTCTTCATTACTGGCAATCCCCTTGAACTCCAGCTGGTTGTGCTTAATCTCCTCAAGAACTCCTCAGAAGCCGCAGCCGGACGGAACCCGCAGTCCAAGATTGCACTGACCTGCGGCGAAGATCACGTCGAGCTGATCGTTTCAGACGAAACAGAACAGCTCGATGCTGAAGCGCTTGAGCGCATTGCCTCCTGCGGACCGTCACAGAAACGAGACGGTTTGGGTCTTGGCCTCAGCATCGTGCGGAGCATCATCAGCGCACACGGCGGCAGCATTCACTTCAGTGCACGAGCCGACAAAGGCCTCGAAGTACACATCATTCTTCCGCTTCCCGGAGGCTCCTCGTGACTCGAACACTCAAGGATATTCAGCAGCACACGCTCGTGCGCATCGTTAATGACAACGAAGATCTCCGTGAAACGTGTGAAATGATGCTCACCTATGCCGGCTGGCAGGTTCGCACTTATGCTGGTGCATGGTCTTTCCTTATGGATGACGCACCATCTGTGCCTGGCTGTCTTATTCTCGACATCAGCATGCCCGACATGACCGGCACAGAACTGCAGATGGAAATGCGCCGCCGCCGGTACTCCCTGCCCATCATCATCCTTACAGGACATGCCAACGTTGACCTTGCCGTTACGACGCTGAAGGCGGGTGCAGCCGAATTTTTTGAAAAACCCGTTGACGAAGACCGCCTGATGAAGGCGATCGCCAAACTGTGCAGAGAAAGTCTCGCCAAAAGCTGCGGCGAACTTACCGGCCGGGATCTTGAAAAAGCATTTGACCTCCTTACTGAGCGAGAACGCGAAATACTGGAACTTATGATCCAAGACGTATCTTCTCAGCAGATTGCCGAACGTTTGGGTTTGAGCGACCGCACCATCTATGCGCACCGGAACGCCATTTACCGAAAGCTCGGAACAAAAAATCTGTCGAATATTTCGCTTGAAGATCTCGTTAGTTCGTCATGCTCTCTGCCCAGGTGATGCACAGGCGTTCACCTGAAAACGTCCAGTCTTCTGCCGATGCTGAATCGCACCTTTGGCATCCGGCTTGTGGAAAAAACGCGGGCTGCCGAGAAGGAACGAACCGCCAGATCCAAATTCGTCGTCCAAATAACATATGGCTCATCTGAGTACGATGAAATCCAATGCCGCACCGTTATTTCGTCGGGAAGGACACAAAACAGTCTTTTTTCAGAGCCGCGTCAATCTCATTGCATGGAACAGTACTCGAACCTGCGAATACGCTCAGGTGTTAATACCTGAGCGTATTTCATTACCATTTCACAGTTAACTCAGGCCTCCCTGAGTACTAGCTCATTGAAGGATTGAGCCACATCCATTAAGGAATGCAGTACTCAAAAAAGTTCCCTTATTGATCCATGCAGCCCATTGATGCTTGACGAGATTCAAAATTCCAGGCGTCGCGGCACATATCGTCGATTGTAAGTTTTGCCTCCCAACCGAAAAGATCTCGAGCGAGTGTTGGGTCGCACCAATTCGCAGCGATATCGCCTGCACGCCGAGGCGCAAACTTTACCGGGACTTTTCGACCCGAGGCCATCTCAAAGGCAGCTACTATCTCAAGAACGCTGTAGCCCCGACCACAGCCAAGATTCACGGCCTTCCATCCCTCATGCGACATGCAGTAAGGAAGCGCCGCTGCATGACCGCGAGCAAGATCCATGACATGGATATAGTCTCGAACGCCCGTTCCATCAGGCGTGTCATAGTCGTTGCCAAAGATATTCAGATATGGCAATCGCCCGTTTGCGACGCGCGAAACATAGGGCAGAAGATTGTTCGGAATACCGTTTGGGTCATCCCCAATTAAACCCGAAGGGTGTGCACCGATCGGATTGAAGTATCGTAAGCACACAACACTCCATGCTGGATCAGCGTGACAGAGGTCAGACAGCATTTCCTCGATCATGAGTTTCGTACGCCCATAAGGATTGGTCGCTTCCCCCGTCGGATCGCTCTCTTTGATGGGAAGGTGAGCCGGCGTTCCATAGACGGTTGAAGAGGAGCTGAAGATGAGGCGCTTTACACCTGTTGCGCGCATCGCCTCAAGCAGCCGTAATGTTCCTGTGAGGTTGTTGTCGAAGTATTCAAGAGGCTTCTCGACGGATTCGCCCACTGACTTGAGGCCGGCAAAGTGGATTACCGCGTCGATCGCCTCTTCACGGAGCACCTTTTCAAGAAGCGCGCCGTCGCGGATATCTCCTTCAATGAATTTTGGTGCGTGTCTGGTAATCCGTTCAATACGCTCGACAACGCTGGGGGCAGCATTCGACAGATTATCGAAAAGCACTGGAATGTGACCCGCCTCTTGAAGCACAACAGCCGTGTGCGACCCAATGAAGCCCATGCCGCCCGTGAGTAAAATTTTCATTTATCGTTTCCTTTTGATGAAGTATTTCGCTATTTATTCAACAGTTACGCTCTTTGCAAGATTACGAGGCTTGTCAACATCCTTCCCCATCACGACTGCTGTGTGATAGGCGAGGAGCTGCAACGGCACGACATGCAGGATGGGCGAGAGTGCGCCGTAGTTTTCCGGCAGGCGGATCACGTGCGTGTGCTCATCAGGCGTGATGTTGGAATCGCCGTCGGCAAAGACATAAAGCTCGCCCCCTCGGGCGCGCACTTCAGCCATGTTCGACTTGAGCTTCTCTAGGAGCCGGTCATTGGGCGCGACAGTCACGACGGGCATGGCGTCGTCAATAAGCGCAAGCGGCCCGTGCTTGAGTTCGCCCGCCGGATAGGCCTCGGCGTGGATGTAGCTGATCTCCTTGAGCTTGAGGGCTCCTTCAAGCGCTATTGGGTAGTGCACGCCGCGACCGAGAAAGAGTGCATGCTGCTTCTGTGCGAAACGCTCGGCCCAGTCGATCACTTGCGGCTCGAGGGCAAGCACAGACGAAAGCGCCGCGGGGATATGACGCAACGCCTTGAGTTCATTGAACTCGCCTTCAGAGGTGAGGCGTCCGTTGATCTTCGCAAGCGCGAGCGCAAGGAGATAAATTGCTGCGAGCTGTGTGGTAAAGGCCTTCGTCGAGGCAACGCCGACTTCTATGCCAGCACGAGTAATGTAGGCGAGACGACTTTCGCGCACCATGGCCGATGTTGGGACATTGCAGATCGTCAATGTCCGGCTCATACCTAAATCGTCGCGCGCGTGACGAAGTGCAGCAAGCGTATCAGCTGTTTCTCCGGACTGCGAAATAGTTACAACTAGCGCCTGGGGGTTGGGAATGGAAACGCGGTAGCGGTATTCGCTCGCTATCTCCACGTCGCAGTGCAGTCCAGCAATCGCCTCGATCCAATATTTGGCTGTGAGCGCTGCGTAGTAGGACGTACCACAGGCAAGAAAGAGAAGGCGCTTTACGCCCGAAAAGACTTCTTCTGCATCTGCTCCGAAGAGCTTCGGCGTAATACCGACAATACCCTCGAGTGTATCGCCGATAGCACGCGGCTGCTCGAAGATCTCCTTTTGCATATAGTGGCGGTAGGGGCCGAGGTCTACGGCGCCTGAATAGGCGTGCATCAAGCGTACTTCACGGGTGACGGGGACGAACTCCGTTCCTTGGCGTGCGTAGACATCCGCGCGTTCGGGCGTTATCTCGCAGACGTCGCCTTCGGCGACGTACATGATGCGGTCGGTGAAGCCGGCGACGGCCATAGCGTCCGAGGCGGCGAACATCTCGCCGTCGCCCACGCCGATCACAAGGGGTGAGCCCTGACGGGCGAGGACGATTGTGTGCGGTTCGTCCCGGCAAATGACAGCAATGGCATAACTACCCCGAACTTCCAGAACAGATGCCTCAACAGCCTTGAGCAGGTTTCCGCGGTAGTTCGAATGGATCAAGTGCGCAAGAACCTCTGTGTCAGTCTGACTAGTAAACTCATAGCCGAGCCTCTTCAGGCGGTCACGAAGCAGTTCGTAGTTTTCGATGATGCCGTTGTGAACGATGCCGATCATGCCACGTGAGAAATGTGGATGCGCATTACATACCTCAGGTTGCCCATGCGTAGCCCAACGAGTATGAGCGATGCCCGTAACCGCCTCAAGGTCGACCTTTTTTATTTCTTTTGAAAGATGCATCACACGTGCAGTCGACCGAATTCGATGCAACCCCTCAATATCAACCGTCGCCAGGCCACAGGAATCGTACCCTCGATATTCAAGACGCCGCAGCCCTTCAAGCAACAACGGCACAACGTTGCGGCGACTGGCCGCGGCAACTATTCCACACATTTCAGTTTGTCTCCTCGTGGACGTAGCGCTTCTTCAAAGGCCGCTTCCAATCTTCTACCGTGACCTGACGGGGGCGGCTCACCGTGATCCTCCCTTCTTGCACCTTGAGTGTGAAAGTCGAACCCGCGCCGATCGTTGCACCGACCACCCGCTCGAACATCGTGCGATCTAGAAGCAACACGTCTTCGAAGCAAACGAGCATATGCGGATCGGAGGGATCAATCTCAGGAAGAGCCTCGCGCAGAAGATTCCCTGTACCCAACTGCCCGGACTGAAGAACGAAGGCAACATCCATGCAGCCTTCGCAACGAACCATGACGTTCTCGGCGCCGTTCCCCTTGACGACACCGCTGGTGAATTGGGAGAGCCCTACGGCGCCGTCGAGTACGGGGCCGAGCATCGAACACCCTGCCGGGGACAGCACGACCTTCGGAACAGGGGATCCCATACGTTTACTCATACGGGCGTCAAGAATTAATACGTTCATTTTAAATTATTAAATCTATCATTAATTATTTTATCGACCATCTTCATTGCAGAGATAATTGTATCCTGCATGTCGTAGTATTTATATTCACCCAATCTTCCGCCAATGTAGAAATTTCGTAGAGATTTCGTTTTCTCCAAGTATTTATGATAGACAGAATTATTTTTAACATCATTAATTGGGTAATAGGGTTCGTCCCCTAATTTCCATTCAACAGGATATTCATAAGTTATGACCGATTTGGGCTGTTGTCCAAATTTAAAATGCTTATGTTCAATTCGTCTAGTATAAGGAACCTCTCTTTCTGTGAAATTCATTACCGCAACACCTTGAACATTGGAACAATCGACTACCGAAGTTTCAAACCTGAGACTTCTGTATTCAAGAGCTCCCTCAGAGTAATCAAACAACTCATCGATAGCCCCTGTGTAGACAGTTGCATTTGCCATTGCAATATATTTTTCCCTATCTTTATTGAAGTCAACTCCAAGAATTATTTCTACACCATTCAGCATTGATAAAAGCATTGCAGTATACCCGGACTTGGGTATACCCTGGTATTCATCATTAAAATAGTTGTTGTTATAAGTAAATCTAACAGGTATTCTCCGAATAATAGATTCCGGCAGATTCGAACAATTACGTCCCCACTGTTTTTCAGTATACCCCTTGATCAACTTTTCGTATATATCGCGACCAACGAGAGAAATTGCCTTTTCCTCTAAATTTTTAGGGATGCCAACAACTTCACTTTTCTGCCGATCAATTATTGAACGAGCTTCTTCTGGAGTAAAAATACCCCACATTTGATGAAATGTATTCATATTAAATGGCAGATTATATAACTCGTTTTTATATTTAGCCATTGGCGTGTTTATGAAGTTATTAAATTCGGCAAATTCATTAACATAATTCCAAACCTTCTTATTAGATGTACGAAAAATATGAGCACCATACATGTGTACTTCAATATTTTCCTGAAATTCTGTATAGCAATTACCACCTATATGCTGTCGACGCTCTATAACAAGGCACTTGTTGCCTTGTTTCATAAGCAAATTCGCAACGACTGCAGTAAAAAGACCTGAACCCACTAACAGATAATCGAACTTCATACAATTACTCCATGTTGAATTTTTTTAACCAAAAGCTTTCACTGCCAACTTTTGTATTTTGATATTTTTTTCTAATTAACTTTCCTGCAATTATGAAATGGCAGGCATCAATTAAAAATGTAACAAAACCATTAACGAATTTAAGCAAATCCCTTTCAAGAATTTGACATTTATTATTGGTTTGGCAATAATAAAAAATTTTTGCATAATTGAAAGTTTGAATAGTATTTGCTGCCAACCCCTTCTCTTGATAAATCGCACCTTTCTTAAGCATGAAATTCGGGAGAAACAAACCTTTACAAGTAAGGGCATACATTATTTTTGTTTTCTTTTTTACAGGTTTTGCAAACTTTGGCTCCAGATTAACATCAATCAATCTTTCCTCGTAATTCAACGGCTTTAGGATAGCCCGAACATTTGCACAATCCATATTATCTGAAAAGAATTTTGGTCCATTAAGAACATCACGAAAAGCCATGTGCATGGCACGCGCAGAAGCGTATTTATAGGAAAAAAGTTCACTAAAGTATAGTTTGCTGTACTGTTTAATAATTTTTAGAAATGGAGTATTTCTCATTAAATTAATCACGAGCATAGCGCGTTCATCATGGTATAAAGTGCCCGGCGACTCACGTGCGACAAGATCACCGACTAGTACCGCAATTCCGTGCCACCAAATTGTTGTCAATTGATTCTGCAGGCCAAAGAAGACATCATCTCCGCGAACAAAAAATGGAAAAGGAAAATATTTTATGGACGAAATTTTGAACGCGTAAAACGGCCATGCCCCATAGTCTGGCTTTTCAAATGCCCTTTCTGATCGAAAAATCCCTAGCCTCGAAGAGATATTTTCTCCAAAATTAATATTTTTCCACCCACGATACTGATATTTTGCACCACTTTGTAGAATGATATTTGGCTTTTCTTCGGCCAACAATGTTCCAACCAATGCCAAATCTTGGATTTGGGAATGTTGAAAAATCGACAACACCCTATAAATCGATTCCGAGTGGCAAGAACCATCATCATCCATATAAAGACAATGCGTGAAATCTCTATGCTTGATTTCGACTAGGCCACGCGCGAAACCACCAGCTCCTCCAAAGTTTGGATTTTCAATTACAACTAAATTTGTAGACGATATATTGCAGTTTAGATTGTTTGAATTATCGATGATAAAAATGCATACATTTTCTTTTAATCCGTAATTATCGATGAAATTGAGGAGTTTTTTAACCGTCGGTATTACATGATCAGCCCTATTGAAATGCGTTATTACAATAGCTAATTTGACTTTGTTTCTAATTTCATCAGGCGTTTCGAATCGAGATTCTCGAAAAAGTTTGAACTCTGTTTTAGCTACAATGGTTATATACAAATATCCAACTTCCTGAGTATTAAATTCGGGGAGATGAACTGTATATTCATTCCCATACAAGGATACAGGAATTGATTGCACGACTTTCGATTGGCCATAATTATCTGACCAGTTAATCTGAACTATTGCTTCTCCGTTACCTTTTAGCGTAAAGAAAAGGTCACGTATGTTGCTAATTTTCCGCCACTTAGAGATTGAAAATAAGTTGTAATATGTATCAAAAGTAGCAACTTCTCCCTCGCCAATAGTGAAACACTCTTTCGATATTAAAAAATTACCTAAATTTCGAGAATCACAGCGAACATACATATCCAATGGGCAATTAAACTCAGTTATGGGCAAAGCTAGATGTTGCAAAGTAAACATTTCAAAAATTCCCTTTCTTGTGATAATATTTTTTATTCATTTCGATCAACTTATACACATTTATCCAAAATGATTTAACGCAAATCTTTGGCTCATATTTAATATATAGTTTTTGAATTTGATGGAATGCCCATATTATGCGGATTATTCTCTTAGATAATTCAATATACCCCTTGAATATTTTATTTTTGTCATGTTTTGTGATATAGAACTCTCCATTTTCAGGGTTTAGGTAACAAATATATTTATGCAAGAATGTTGTAGATAGATCGGCAGAAAACCCCTTCTTTTGGTATGAAATATTGTTAGTGAAAAAGAATGAAGGGATAAGTAAGCCTTGAAGCGATATTCTACGGACAAATTTTATAATTTTCCTCTCTTGTTTTTTATTCTGTAAACATCTCATACTGATATCATGTCCGACAACTCCATCTTTATGCAGACGTTTCATAGCTGACAATTTTTCTCCTAACGCGATATTTTCGACAATCCATTTCGGTCCTTGAAGAAAATCGTCAACAGCCTGATTTATGGCATCGCAGGATGCATAGTTATATGAATTCAATGAATGTAAGTACCAACTTTTATATCTGGAGCACACATCCCACACGCTGTTTCTAATTAATGTGTTTATTATTAGTTCACTTTTACAACCAAGATACCTTGTTACAGGTCCATCTTTTAATTCAAAGCTATCAACTAGCGCAGCAACTCCTATTAGACTGATAACTTTAAAACCATTCTGAAGGCCAAACAGTATGTCGTCTCCTCGCACAAAAAAAGGAAATGGGTATTTCTTAACATCCGAAATTTTGAATGCAAAATAACACCAAGCACCATATTCTCCACTAGCATAGCTGCTCTCGGATTGAAGCAACTCACTCAGGTTACATATATCGATTCCTCCACTTATAGGATGCCAACGCTTATCAAATCTGGCCGCTCTTTCGATCACAAAGCTCCCTGTATTTTTCTGTAGTAGAATGCCAGCTATCGAAATTCTTTCGCCAGGCTTTGCATATTTAAAAAAAGCTACCGTTCTTAGAAAGTTTTCAATGTTACTGTTTGCATCATCATCCATGAAACAACAATGCGTAAAATCACCATTACTCAACTCTAATAGCCCTCTAGCGAACCCTCCACTTCCTCCATAATTTTGATTCTTTATCACTTTTACACGATTGCTTTTCGGAAGATTAACTAAAGTTCCAGAATTATCTACTACTAACAATGATGTTTCTGTTAATTTATCAGGCGTATCTTCTTGAATAAATTGCTCGATAAAGTTGCGCATGCAAGCTTCTCTTCTATAATGCGTAACTACCAACCCCAATTTTACTTTCTGAATCGCATCGTCTTGGGTCACAAATCTGATATTTTCAATTGAAACATCAGTGATGGCTTTTATCTCCACAAATAACAGTCCACAGCGCAAACTAAGGTATGGAATCTGCAGAATAGATTCCGAATAATCAAAATTATTTGTGCGATACTCTAAAATATTACTTATTTGTAGTTTATTTCTTTTCAGTATTGCTTGATTAAGTAAAATATCTAAGCAGCCTTTTACAGTAATGCTCAAATAAAGTGATTTCAGTTCAGTACAGGATGTCCACGGCGCTAAAGGGAATGCATTATAAAAAGTATCTAGACTGATGTCTGATCCTGCCTTCATTTCCAGCCCTAGCGAACTTCCATGGGAACGAATAGAAATAAGATCATGGGTGCGTGATCGGTAATAAGCCTCGGCTGGTCCAGTTTTTTCATTTGGCAATATTACATTTTGCAACGTTTTCACTTTCGTCCTTTTTATTATTAGCGATTTATTATTGTTAAATATTTCGAACACATCCATTTGAGCAGACAACCTTCACTAGACGCTTCGGTAATAACCTTCTCATCACTTTATATCTATTGACTATTCCTCCTAAAAAAAATGTCAAAACCTTCCAATTTGAAGATACATTTTTCGGCTTTTCTTTAACTATTCTAAATTTTCGATATAATTGTTCTTCCTCAAAACGAGGATCTGCCTTAGCTCCACCCGATTTACCGGTTCCAACGGGACGTGTATGCAACATTCCCGTTTCGTCAACAACGGCGAAGCGATCTCTTCCATGCTTCTTAGCGAGCCACCACCAGAGGTATTCAAGCCCCCAACCAGAGGTATTCTCAGAAAAGGTTTGTTGAAAGAGGGAAAAATCTTCACCACGAAAACATGGCGCCATCACTTCGACGAAATTCGTTCTGCGCCATCGACACCACCGACGTTGAAGTGTGATAGACCAGCTGTAGTAGCTCGAAGGTAAAAGCGCCGGTTGAGCAACGACAAACCGCTCCTGCCTGCAGATAAAGAGGAAGCGCTCAAGGTCGTCGCGACACATGCATAAGTCGTCATCGGGAAACCAGATGTAGTCGTAGCTCTTCCAAATACCGTCATGAACGCGGAGAAAATCGGCCAACCCTTCCCATTTGCTGCCCTGAAAGGCGTGGAAGATGTCACAGCTTTCAACCCAACGTTCCGGATGTCTGCCAAAATAGCTAACGGCCACGTCATAGGTGCGTTGTTCACGCGGCACACACCAGTTGAGGTGAAGACTCTGATCTCCGCAGCGAACGACAATCAACGAGCGCACAAGAAGTCTCCCTTGAGTGTCGACAAGCCGCGTTCTGGCATGAAAGTACCAGACTGAATACGCTCCTGAATGAGCGCTTCTTTCCGCTCCCCATCGACCGAATTGTGGTTGGCTTCATGCCAAAGATGAAGCACATAGCTTGCACAAGTGCCTAACTTTGCTCTTATTCCACGGTTGTAGAGACGAACCGCAAGATCAGTGTCCTCTGCCCCCCATCCCTCAAAGGCTTCGTCAGAGCCAAAGACAGATTTGTAGTCGGCCGTCCACATGGCCCAATTGCAGCCGCGTACACGATCCCATGATCGAGGAGCATGGGTCCGATATGAGCAGAGAGGCAGCTTCACAAAGGGGAGCAATCTGTTGACGCTTCGTCCGCAATAATGCAAAGCAAAATACGCAAGATTCCACTTGATAAATGGAATTTCGTCTTGATCATCACTAAATTTCTGAAGAATCCGATGCGTGAACGATCGGCTCAGAAGCACTCGTTGTCCGATGACGTGCCATCCCGCTTCAGCAAGCCTGCGATGCGTTGCGACAAAGTCGGGCGGTGCCAAACAATCACCATCCATGAAAATCAGATATTGACCGGATGCCGCCTCAACAGCTCGGTTACGAATGGCCGCCAACCTGAATCCCTGTTTCGGATGCCAAACATGTTTGGTCGTCAAATCACTGAATTTCTCCTCGCATTTGACGACACATTTCGTCCTTTCATCCGAGCCGTCATCGGCAACAATGACCTCAAAATCTCGATCCGTCTGAGCTCTCAGCGAGCGCAACGTAAGAGCCAAATAATCAGGTTTGTTGTAGGTCGAAACAATCACGGAGACGAGTCCTTTCATGATTTATCCTCTTCTCCCATGACTTTTTGTGCAGTTTTCACATTTGTCTTTTCGTCAGCATTGCTACCCGACTGGACCATCACTAATTTCCGATAAACACCATTGGGCTGCGCTAAAAGTTCACTCGTTGGTCCGAGCTCAGAAATGACTCCTGAATCCAAAACCACGATCTCATCCGAGTTTTCAATCGTCGAATAGCGATGCGCTACCGTAAAAACTGTTTTCCCTTTGGCTAGCACAACCAAGGCATCCTTAATCACTCTTTCGGACTCAGAATCCAGTGCCGAAGTCGCCTCATCAAGAATGAGAATTGGAGCATCCTTGAGCAGTGCTCGAGCAATAGACAGTCTTTGCTTCTGACCTCCTGAGAGCATCCCGCCGCCTTCTTCAACTCGCGCATCTAATCCACCGGGGAGTGAACGGACGAAAGCCTCAAGATTTGCATTTCGCAGCGCAGTCCACATGCACTCATCCGTAATGTCATCAAGACCATAGGAAAGGTTCTCGCGGATTGAGGCATCCAAAAGCGTCACATCCTGGGACACAATGGAAATTTGGCGGCGCAGTGACTCCAGAGAGAGATCTCGAATGTCGTGACCATCCAATGTGATTCGACCGCTCGTCAGTTCCCAGAAACGCGGCAGGAGATTCACGATCGAGGTCTTCCCCGATCCCGATTGACCGACTAACGCAACATGTTCGCCGGGTTTGATGGTGAGATTGATGTCCTGGAGCGCAAACTCCGTCTGCCCTGGATATTTCAGAAAGACGTGTTCAAATCGAATTTCGCCTTTAGCTCGGTCTAAATTGATCGTGCCTTTGTCCAATTCAGGCTCAGCATCGAGCATGTCAAAAATGCTTTTGGCTGCCGTTGACATCGCCGCAAACGTACCGTTTAATCCTGAAAGCGCTTGTATCGGCGTTCTCAGCAAAAGCAAGGCTGCGAGAAATGTGATGAATTCGCCGAAAGTCAGCAGTCCCTGCTGAGCTTGAAAAAGTGCGGCGCCGACAACAAACGCGATCGCCACCATCGTGAGCATCTGCGTGAGCGGCGTTGAAAGACTCTGCGTCTGAATGGTCTTCATGGCCAGACTGCGAATACGACCGTTGATCTGAGCAAATCGCTCGTCCTCAAAATCGTAGGTACCCGCAATCTTCACAATGCGCGCAGCGCCGTAAGATTCCTGCACACGCGAAATCATGGCGGCCAATGCTTCTTGCGAACGCTTGACGATCATTCGCATGCGGCGGCTGATCGCACGAAGAATGAGTGCTAGCCCCGGAGTAATAACGAACGCCACAAGCGTGAGCTGCCAGTTGTGCCAAAAGAGAACTGCCAGCAGCGCAATCACTTGGACGATATCTCGCACCAAAACAATGATTGAATTCGTTGCGCCGCTCAAAGCAATGTTGGCTTCATTTACGAATTTGGAAGAAACCGTTCCGGTCGAGAACTTTTGATACGCCTCCGCCGGCCAATGCAGCATCCGTTCAAAAAGCTCAGTTCGCAAGGTGACCAGCACAGACTGCGACACCTTTGCCATCAAAATAGAACTCATCACGGTAGAAACCGCAAACAGCAGCGATACACCGATCAAAGCTGCCGGCGCCGCGAAGATCACCCACTTTTCTTCCTGATAAAAACCAAGATCGGTGAGTTTGCCCAAAAGCGTCGCCGTGAGGGACGACATGCTTGCCGCGCCAATGAGAAAGATGCAGGCGAGTGCAATGAGCCCCTTATATGGGAGAAGCATGCGAAAGAGGCGGATAAGATCCGCATCCAGACCATTCGCAAAAACGCGCCGCAGGAAGTTCATGCTGCATCCTCCTGCTCGCCCTTGGCATTGATGCCCTGAAGACGACAGAGCTTCGCGAAGAGATCGTTTCGCTCAATAAGTTCCTGCCAGCTTCCGGACTCAACGATCCTGCCGTCTGCTAATGCCAGAATTTGATCTGCATGCTCAATCGTGGTCAGACGATGCGCAACGATCAGCGTGATCCGTCCGGCCATGAGACGCGTTAAAGCCTCTTTAATCTGCGCTTCCGACACACCGTCAAGGGCAGACGTCGGTTCATCCAGAATCAGAATGGGTGCGTTCTTCAGGAAAGCTCGTGCAATAGAAATCCGCTGTTTCTGCCCGCCGGAAAGACGATCTCCAGCCTCACCCACCGGTGTGTCCAGCCCTTGCGGAAGACTTTCCACAAAGTCGGTTAAAGCGGCATCTGCTACTGCGCGCCCAATATCTTCATCCGAAGCGTTCGGACAGCCATAAGTGATGTTTGCGCGGATCGTGTCGTCAAACATCAGCACGTCTTGCGAAACGATGGCTATTTGACTTCTTAAGCTTGAGAGCGTATAGCGTTGTGCATCAACGCCATTAATAAGAATCCGTCCTGATGTTGGATTCCAAAACCTCGGAAGCATATTGACGATTGTCGTCTTCCCCGATCCCGAGAGACCAACGAGAGCAATAGCCCTGCCTTTTTCAATGGCAAAGGAAACCGATTCCACAGCATCCCGTTCTGCACCCGGATACCGCAGACCGACGCTGTCAAAGACCACGTTCTTTATGTCTTTAGACAACTGCTCCGTACCTTGATCAGGCTCCTCCTGCAGGTCAAGTGTTGAAAAGAGGCTTTCCGCAGCCACCGTCATCATCACAAAAGATGCATTCAAGCCTGCCAAATGCCTCAAAGGCGGCATGATGAGAAGAAGCGCAGCCAGAAACGTCACGAATTCACCAATGGTGAGAAGACCCGCCTGCGTCTGGTACATCGCGATCGTGAGCACTACGGCAATACCCGTCATGCAGAGAAGCTGCGTGAGGGGCGTCCCCAAGGATGACGCCTTGGTCATGCGAATCATCAGATCCTTAATGTCGGCATTCAATCTGGCAAAGCGAGATGTTTCCTGCTCGTAAGCATTTGAGATCTTCACCAAACGCTCGGCACCATAGGCTTCTTTGACTCGCACCAACAGCTCAGCAATGTTGGCCTGACTTGAGCTCATCACCTTTTTCATCTTGGCGCTGATATATCGCAGGAGCCAAGCCACAAAAGGTCCAATCACCAAGGCAATCATGGCAAGCTCCCAGTTGTGCCAGAAAAGAACAACTGTGAGTGCAGCGACCTGAATGCTGTCTCGCACCAGAGTGATCGCAGACTTTGCTGCATTGCTGAGTGCAAAGTTCCCTTCAAAGACGAATTTGGAAGTCACCAAACCAGTTGAATTCGTCTGATAGGTTTCTGCGGGCCAATGCAGCATACGGTGGAATATTTGGCGTCGCAGCTCAGCCAAAATGGACTGAGAGACCTGCCCGAGCAGATAGTTGCTGCCGAACATGCTCCCGCCGTGGAGGAGCGAAATGAGGATCAGCCCGATCGGAGCCGCAAGCACCACCCAAGCCTGCTGCTGATAAAAGCCAGCATCGGTGAGACGTCCCAAAAGGGTCGCAAGGAAAGACCAGCGGTCAGCATGCAGCAGACAGCCAGACCGATCTTTCCCTTATAAGCGGGAAGATACTTCGCCAATCGAATCAAATTTGGGTTCTTGAAACGTTCAAAAGCGGCGAAAAGACGGCAAGTAATGTTGCTGCCTGCCATCAGACAAGATCTCCTTTGCCTGTTTTTTTAGCTTCGGCTGCCCGTACCCAGCGACGCACAGTAGCCTGTGCAACTCCCATTTCACGTTCAATGGCCGACCAACTCATGCCGCTCTGACGCATGGTCACGCAGCGAAGCTTGAAATCTTCCGAATAGCGAAACTGCGTCTTTGAAAGCTCAGTTTTAAACTTACCGGCCAAAAAGCTTTTTGCCCAGTCACGGACCGTGTTGGGATTCAGCTCCAAGATGTCTGCAACCTTCGAATAGCCCAGCCCACAGTTAAAAAGGACAAGCGCATCCCTGCGCTTCTTGTCAGAAGGGAAGTCAGGCCGTTCACGCTCAATGCTGACTGCGGCAGTTAGTACAGATGATGATGGATTGATTTGAGCTGCTGGCATCTATATTTACATCGTTTGAAGGACACTCAAACTCAATGCCCGATCTGCCGTGAAGAAGAACGGGATGCCAGCATGTTAGGTGAGTAATCGAAGTATTCAAATCCGTCAATATTTGAATAATTCCTTGTTTTCCACAAATATCAATACAATAGCGAAACTACAAGTTTATTAGTAAATTCTATTGTTGCCCCCCCACCACAAATTTCCCCTATCGCCACTTAGCCGATCATTGTCATGTGCAATGACGATCAGTTCAGAAGGTAAACTATCAAAACTATTTCTATAAACAGCATTAATGCCTAAATAACTGGATATCAATGGTTTTGAAGTTGAGCAAAAAACCAACACTTTCATCAAAACTCCAGATTAATTTCAAATTCGTTATTGTCCTTTGTTAACCAATTACTTAGCGCCGTAATCAAAATTTCTCAATAAAAATAATTAGTTAGCTTCGCCAACCTCACCTTAGAATGCGAATCATTCTCATCATTAAGGTCGTCTGCAGTCTACAAACGCAGACCGCTTTGTCAACGGAGATTGGCATGAACCCTTCTAATATTTACCACTCCCCCCATTTTTCATTTCGTCCTCTCGTACTGACGATATCTTTTCTATTTGCAGGAATGAATAGTGCTGCCGCAGCTGAAGATTCGACTCCCAAAGCGACTTACATTGATACACAGCCCATTGTCGTAACGGCTACCCGAACCACTCAGCCCCTCTCTCAGGCCGCAAGCTCACTCAGCGTGCTCACAGAGCAGGATATTCAGGAAGATCAGCCTGTTACTTTGGGCGAACTGCTTTTAGATATTCCTAACGTTGACGTTCTTGACTTTGCCTACATATCGTCGCAAATTTCAATCCGAGGATCGAACTCCTCTCAAATTACGTATTTGATTGACGGAATGCGTCAGGACGACCAAACAATGGCCGGCAACCGTCCAAGCGGCATTTTCATTGATCCGGAAATTCTTAAACAAGTTGAAGTCAAGCACGGCGGCGGCAGCGCGCTTTACGGCAACGGCGGTATTGGCGGCACATTGGCCGTCACCACAATGAACGCCAATGATTTCCTGAAGGGAACCGATCGAAACTTTGGCGCCAAAGTCAAGGCCGGCTACACCTCAGACAATCTGGAATGGCAAAAGAGCGCTTACGCATTCGGCCGCTCCAATCAGTGGGACGTCGTCTTTGGGGTTTCACGCCGTGACTCGGGTGCTTCCACCAACTCACTGACCGGCAAACGAAGCAAAGCCGATATCGATGCCTACAGCACAGCAGCATTCGGCAAAGCCTCCTTCATGCCTAACGATGCCAACGTGCTGAGCCTCTCATACAATTTTGACCGTGCAAATTCTGAAAGCGATACGTTCTATCGCTATGAACAGCAACGCGTCACCGGCAAATGGGAGTTCGAACGAGGCGACCTCTGGAATCTCACCGCAGCCCTTCAATACGCCCACTCCAAATTCCACTACGTCAATCCTGATCCTTGGCGCGGCATCAATTCCAAAGATAAGTTCGACTCCGTGAGCGGAAATGTGCAGAACACCTCCTACCTCAGCGGACTCGGCCGGCATGCCGTCACCTATGGGTTCGATTTTTCAAAGACATCGCAAAGCGGCTTAGTTTTAGATCAAACGACAAACGAATGGGACAAAGATTCAACTCGTCCGGACGCTGACGGTTTTGACGGCGGCTTCTTCGTTGAGGACGAATATAAGATCAACGGCCTTTTCTCCGTGGTACCCGTCGTACGCTTCAACTACTTCAAGCGCGAATCGAATACCGGTTTCCCTTCGCTTTCCGACTCCAAAGTAACGCCGGGCATCACGCTGAAGATGACGCCCTATGAATCTTTGCTGGTCTGGGGGTCCGTACACACCGGTTACCGTCCGCCAATGCTCGATGAGATGTACTTCTACAGCACAGACTATGGTCAGAATGTTGAGGTCATCAATAATCCCAATCTGAAGCCTGAAAAATCCACGAACTACGAAGTCGGCATGAGCGGCCTGTTCGGCGATCTTCTTACTGAGAACGATCATCTTTCCTGGCGAGTTGCGGTCTTCTATGACGACGTCAAGGACTTCATTTCGGTTCAGGATAATATGCTCGAATGGTGGCAAGGCGGTATGGTCGGACCGATCAAGTACCAAACGGTGAACTACGGTCACGTTGTCAACAAGGGCGCTGAGCTCTCCGGCACCTATGAACTCAACGGCTTTAAAGCCTCCGCTTCATACGGTTATCTGCATTCCGAAGATAAGGAAACCGGCGAACGGCTGGGCGGTGTTACGCCTCAGAGCGCCAACCTGCGGCTGAGCTACAAAATTGCAGCTGCCCAACTTGAGCCTTGGTACCGGCTCCATTGGGCTAAGGGCGGCGATACCGTTCCGTTCCCAGGATATGCAGCAACCCATTTGGATGGCTACACCCTGCACTCCGTAGGCATCAATTGGACGCCGAAGATTCCGAATTACTTCAACATTCAGGCAGGTCTCGCCGTCACTAACCTGACAAATGAGAAGTACGTTGCGCTGTTCGGCATGCGTGAGAACAACGTGGGTTATGCTCGGGGCTTCCGTGCCTGGCTCTCGGCCCAGTTCTAATTTCACCTGAAAAAGTCTGCCGAAAGCGGTCTCCCCGAACCGCTTTCGGCACAGCACCATTCAAGCACAAGCATGTTCCTTAATCCGCGTCCGAGCGGCTTATGCCGTCTTATCACGCAGTATCTTTTTACCCGCAGTCAATGGCGCTTGTGGGGACTTTTTGCCATCGTTCTTGCGGCATACGCATTCAATATCAAGCTTGCTGTTCTCTATAACGATTGGAACGGACGGTTCTTTAACGCACTTCAGGCGGTCAATCGCGATGCGATCTTCCGAGAACTTTTTTATTTCATAGGGCTTGCCGCCGTCATCATCGTACTGCTCGTCTGGGCTGGCTATGTCAAGGACCGCTTGGCGCTTGCGCTGCGCCGCGACCTTACGCAGATTTTCTTCAAACGCTGGCTATCTCCGGAAAGCGCTCACTATCTGCTGCGCGAGAGCGGCCGAGAACCCGATAACCCAGACCAACGCGTGACGGAGGATGTTCGGCAGCTCGTCAATCTTTCCGTCGATCTTCTGGTGAGCTTTTACGACGCCATGCTCACGATCGGCAGTTTTTCAGTCATCCTTTGGCAGCTCTCAGGCTCTGCTGAAGTGTTCGGCATCACGATCCCCGGCTACATGTTCTGGGTCTGCATCCTCTATACGATCGTTGCTACATGGATTACACACCTCATCGGACACAAGCTTAAAGGCCTCAACATCAATGCTCAGCATATGGAGGCGAATCTGCGTGCCGCCCTCATGGAAAAACGCCGTCATGCAGATGCCATCGCCGGGGCTCATGCTGAGGCAGTGGAGGAAGCCGGCCTGGTCGAGCGCTTCCGGCAGCTTCTCTCTGTCCTCATTGCGTTGGTAAAACGAAAGCGAGACCTCAACCTCTTCACGGTCGGCGTCGGACAATTCACACACCTCGCTCCCATTTTTTTCGCGCTGCCGAGTTTTTTCGCCGGCATCATCCAATTGGGCGGACTCATGCAGATCAGGGGCGCCTTCAATGACGTGGCACGGTCACTCTCATGGATCATCATGTCCTACGACGATCTGGCCGCCCTTGCTGCCGCTTATGAGCGTCTTCGCCGTCTTGAAGCAGGGCTCTCCGAAGCGGACGATCAACGCAGAGCTTTGGAGAAACGATGTCAGGACAATTCATGCACTGGTCTCACCGCGGCCCTTGACCTCATCGTTCCAAACGGAAAAAACATCAGCCGCGTGCCTGTCCATCTCAAACTCGTCCCGGGCAGCTTCACCATCGTCTGCGGCCCATCTGGCATCGGAAAATCCACGCTTCTCAAAGTCCTTTCAGGCTTCGCCGGAAATTACGAAGGTAAACTCTCTGAACGCGGATCCATCTTCTGGATGCCGCAGCAGCCTTATTTGCCAAAAGGAGAGCTCATCGCTGCGCTCACCTATCCGCAAAGTCCTGAAACGATCACGGAGCAGGCAGCACAGGAACTGCTCAGTGCCGCACACCTCGACCATCTCAAAGAAAAGCTTTACGACTCGGGCGACTGGTCTGCACTGCTTTCCGGCGGTGAACAGCAGCGGCTTTCTTTGCTGCGGGCTCTTATTGTCAAACCTGACATCCTGCTTCTCGACGAAATGACGAGCGGCCTTGATCCGGCCAATGCACACTGGATGATCGCCTTGCTCAAGGCGAAACTCCCTCAGACCGCAATGCTTCTCGTCACACATCAGCAATCGCTTTGGCCGCTTGCGGACCAAATCATCAACCTCCAAGGACCAGCTCATGGGCAATCCGTTCATTCCGTTTCCCAGATGTGAAAACATCATCATCGTCGGCGATGCCGCCGCTGAATATCTCGGTGCACTGCGCATCTATGGCCGCGGCTTGATTGGCGGCGACGTACCATCCATGGAACTTCTCCATCCGATGGAAAAGCACCTTGAATGCGTTTCGTGCTTTTTGAATGACCCAACACAGGTGCTCCTGCCGGCGGTGCGGCGCATGAAAGCCAATTTTGTGGTGCTTGAGGAAAACGGATCCGCCGACTTCAATCCTGCAGCGGGCCGAGAAGTACTCGAAAAAGAAGGCATATCGGTCAAAATTCTTGACGTGCGGGGATCAACAGAATCGGTTCTGCGCCGCGCCGGCAAACTTTTCGGCGAGGAAAAACAAGCCGAACGCATTATTCGTGAACGAACGGAGCGACTGGCAGCGCTCGACGATGTGCGCAAATCCATTCGTAAGGGACAAAAGGCCGCAATTTTTCTGGCGATCCGCAGTCCCGTTCGCCATGAAAGCTATGTCTTCCGGATCTCTGAGCGCAGTGCACTCTCTCAACTGCTCACAAACACTTTTGCAATAGAGAACATCAATGTTCGGCCAAATGCCGAAGAACGCATCCCTGGCATTCAGGAACTCGATGACCTCTCCGACCTCTTCGAAAAGAACCCGGACCTCATCGTCTATACCGGCGATGCGGCCGCTTGCGGCCAAAAAACAGCTGAATTCATCCGGAAACACCCCCAATTCGCCGAATGCAATGCGGTAAAGAATGGACGCATTTACGGCGCACCGTATTACTGTCATGCGCTCGACTTGAGACGCCATGAAATACTTGAAGCATGGAGCGATGTATTGGCCGACTAACCACTGAAGTAACGGCGTTTTGATCCTGTCAGACCGCCGCTTTGCCGCTCCGCCTTGGGCTCGCGCAAGACCGAGCGGCTGTCGCGCCCGCTATAAATCATTTTCTGACACAGCTCGTCTGCGGTCAGAGCCCAGGCGGCTCCGGATCCATCGCTGGACAAACATGCTCCCATCCCGCCGGCATTCTTGAGATGTGCCAAAGTTGGGAATCAGCCTGAGCGGTCTTCAGCAGAAATCAGGAGGTCCTCACCGCTAGAAATTGCTTTGCCCCCTCTTTATCCTTCCTCATTCGCAGCCCATTACACCTAAAATTCAAAGTCATTCACTCACACACAAGATTGCCTTCAATCTAAATTATTTTTTCACACCTTTAAGGCTGTATTCGTATACATATTGATTAACATCCTCATCCTTTCTAATAAGGGTGTTGTATAACATATATGTAAGCTTACGATTGGTCGTTCCTTCATATTGAAATTGATACTTCAATCCTTTAGCTTTATTAAGCGGGTCCTCATTAAAGGATTGAGCTTCTTGCATTTGTGCAAAAACTTTCCCAGATCGATTGACACAAACCTCAAATCGGGGAGGAAAAACTTTATTCGCAAACATTAAAGGATGATATTTATACATTTCCGGCGTCATGTAATCCTTCAGCTTAGGGTAAGCTTTAATCATTGTGTAGAAATTAGTTCTGATTTCATCGATTTTTTTAGAATCAACTGACCAAGCATTGCCGCCAGGAAGACCGTACAAAAAATAAAAATACTCCATATCAAAACTATGGTTATAGGCGACATCAAATACAGATATTTCTTCTTTATGAAATGGATTAGATGCCACACACGAAACAAAATACCCCCAGAAGCGAGATAAAAATCCATCATAGAATTCATTTTTCAATGAAGAATATTTAGCATGATAATATCTCATATAATGAGCAAGGAGCTCTTTTTCATTTTTGGCAACAACTAAATTTTCTTTATTCCACAACTCAAGATCATTAACTGTCAGGGACCAATTTAAAGGGCTGAGTTCCTTAATATCAGCATTAACTTTAGGATCCAACATCCCACATGATCCATTCAGAGAAAAAGCCGCCAAAATGAGAATTAGAATTTGCTTCTTAATACTTACTGTCATAAGATAATCCAAAATCAAATTTAAACATTGCATAAAATGTTTTATATCTCGACTTAATTCTATTACCCTCTCATCACCTATCTTCACCTTCAAAAGCACATAATATAAAAATTCTAACTAGCGACAGATCGATCAATTGGATCTGAAACGAATATGATTTAATATCCATGGATAAGTCAAAATCTAAAGATTCATGCTTCTCGCTCAATAAACATCAATCCGACCATGTGATGCTTACACTATATAAACATGCAGCACTCAGTAGTTGATGCCGCATACAGAACCATTTTGCGTTCCTATATTTTAAATATTATTTGTTCTTTGGCTCATTTGTATACCGTTTTAATCATCTTACTGCGGCAAAGAACGTGCATACAACTCCCTTAGATACCCGACAGATTCAGGGTTCCAATCTTTAAAATAGTTGCCGCAGCCAAAATGTGTAAACTAGAAGAGCACAGTTAAGTGCCGCATCCGCGATACGTCTGCAATTTGGTGCTGGTTATGTTTGCACGCAGTACAGCCATCTGCCCCTCAGAGCATTGAAGGTGCAGTCAGGCATCAGAATCTGCCGGAGCCTGTTTTTTAATTTATGGCTCGGAAAATGCTTTGGAACAGGTTGCCGTGCTGTTCACAAATAAAGGAAGCAGCGCGACGAAAATTTAAGGTTGAAACACAATAGTTTTTTGGAAGTAAACCTTAATGTTACGCCCTTGATGATAAATAGGTGCAAACTTCATTTTCTTTACTGCCTCGACAGCAGCCTCTTTGAAACCTAGATCCGGGATATTTCGGGTGAATATCTCTGTGGTTTCAACCTGTCCGTCGAGTCCTACCAAGAATTTCACCCGCACCCGTACGACCTTGTTGAATCCAATGGAACGAGCTGCCCGCGGATACCTTGGCGTTGCCTCCGAAAGGATTTTGTACGAGATGCCGCCGGAACCCAATGCCGTATAGGAGCCGTCACCGTTCGCAATGAAATTGCCGCTGCCGAAAGCCGTTCCTTGCCCATCCCCCACTCCGGATCCTTCAGTCTGAGCTTTGCCGTCAGCCGTTCCGCTCGCTCCAACTGCACCGCCGGAGCCTGCGTTGACATGCTTAGTCTTGCCGTCTTTACCATCCGTTTCGGAAGCGGAAGCTTTTTCTTTAAGCGGCGCGGGCTTTTGGGTTTCGCCTTTATAAGCTTTGCCTTCCGAGTTTTCTCTTTTGGGTTTGCTGACCGGCTTTATGTTTTCGGAAACTTGGGGCTGAGGATTCTGCCTTTTGAGAATAGGCTTTGCCTGCGCAGACTTCACCTGCTCATCCCCCGAATCTGCTGTTGGCTGTGTCGATGTCAGCTCAGGCGCTTTGGGAGTGGGCTTCGAATCCAATGAAGTCTCAGCGGCAGCGGCTTTCGGAGGCTCGTCCAGTGTCTCTCCCTCTGTTTTTGGGGCCAATGACTTTTCGGGCTCATCAGTCGGTTCCAAGCGCCTGTCCTTGGAATGGGATTTTGCGCCGTCCCCGCCTGCCCCGCCGTTGCCAAGTCGGCCGTCTCGATGCATATCTCCCAAACCGCCGGCATTCCCTGCAGGGCCGCCAAGATCAACGGTAAGCATGCCGGATCCGCCGACAGGCGCGGATTGGAAAAAGATAAGACCGATACCTCCGACCAATAAAGCATGAATAACGACAGAAGCGCTCAATGCAGACTGCCAGGAAAGTGGCTTCGGACTCATCAGCGTCGTCCCTCGGTTGCTATGGAGACTCGTTCAATGCCTGTGCGGCGGATGACATCCATAACGCCAACCACCGTGCCGTAGTCGGTTTTTTCATCGCCGCGCAGCACCACAGTGAGCTTCTCGTTCTCAGTCTTTAAAGACACAAGCCGTCGAGCTAACTCCTCCTCTGAAACCAAATTCTGCTCAAGGAAAAGACGCCCGTCCTCTGTGATTGACACGGGGACTGTTTTGGTGGTGTCCACTTTTGCGATGGTCGCCTTAGGGAGATTAAGGGCAATGGTTTTCTGCGTCACCATGGTCAGCATCGACATCATGAAGAACACCAGCAGGAAAAAGATGATGTCGATCATCGGAATGATCATCAGCAGAGGTTTCCTGTCCTCCTTGAGACTGTTGATGCGCATGCCTTACTTCTCCGAAAGACAGGCGAGATAAGCACTTGCCGCAGCCTCAAGGTCTTCAATAATTCGGTTGGCCCGCTGAGAAAGCCAGACATAAACCAGCATTGCAATAATGGCGACGAGCAGCCCGAACCCCGTTGCGACCAAAGCTTCCGCAACACCGCCGGTAATAGCAAACGGCTGTCCTTCAGAGATCGATAAGATGTCAAATGATCGGATCATGCCGGTCACGGTACCTAACAAGCCCATCAAAGGAGCCAAAGTTACGATCGCACTCACATAGTTGAGATGATCCTTGAGCCGCGCTGCGCTGTAAGCCGCAGCTCCGGAAAGATACTGCTCAGCATTGATCACGGCATTGCGCTCTGCAATGGCCTTTTCAAGAACTGCACCGACGGTGCCTCCTGCTTTTTTGCAAAGTGCGGCTGCAGCATCAAAATTTTTAGCACGTACTGCTGGCAGAAATTCACCTTGAAGCACCTGCATATCGGATGCGGAGCGTCGGTAGAAAACTGTTCGTTCGACGGCGATGGCGATCGTAACGATGGAGGCCGCCAACAGCGGCCACATCATGAACCCTCCCGTCAGGAAGGTTTGAATAAACTGGGACATGAGACAGCGTTCCAAAAAAAGATCTGACGTTGAAAGGAGGTGCTATTGCACCTCCTTCGCACTGAATGAGATCAATACGTGCCGCGCAGGCCAACGAAATAAGTCCGCTCACGTCCTGGTATCAGCGACCAGCTCCCGATTGATACGTAGTCGTAGTACTTCTCGTTGAAGAGATTCGTTACGCCGGCATAAATTTCCAAATGCTCCCAAGGTTTGAAATGCAGGCTTGTATCGACGACCTGTCTGGACTTGACAATACCGTCCGTTTCCTTTTCAGCATCTGAGAGGAAATTGTTGTACTTCCCATAGTAGGTATAGCGAATGTCTCCGGAGAAGTTGTCTGTGAAGTCGTATTTTGCAAGCACCGACAGAGAGTGCTGCGGCACTTTCTGCAGACCGCTCCGCGTGAAATCGATTTTGTCCTTGCCGACCTCATCCATGAATCGACTGCCGGCAGATGTATAGTCAGATCTTCCTTTAAGCCATGAATACGATTCCGTAAGCGTCAGCCTGCCGATCGTCTGCTGAAGGCTGACGTCAGCCCCCCAACGGCGCGTCTGAAGCAAATTAAGCGTCCGAGCATCACTGAGTCCCCTGACATACATTCGGTACAGCTGGTTGTTGGTGTTCGACATCCAGAGTGAAACGCTGACGGTTGAGAAGGCGACCTTGTCGCGAAGACCAATCTCGTACATATCGTACTTTTCATCTTCGGCATTGGTGATTTTATAAACCCTGTCACCGTTGACAACCGCTTGATCTGCAATCATCAGACCGTCAGGGACGGTATAGCCGCGCTCATACCGAGCGTAAATTCTGCCGGTGTCGCGGTACCGCCAAGCCGCCGACAATTCCAACGCCGTATTCCAGCGATCTGAGGTATCTGCGCCGGCAATCCGGTTGCCCGTTTTGTCATATCCCCATTTAGTGAGCTCACGGCGCAGCCCCTGGGTAAAGCTGAAGTCGCCCCACTTCAAGGTATTCAAACCGTATAGCGCGATGACTGTTTTGTCGTAAAGGAAGCTGTAGGGCTCACCATAATACTTGCCGCTGCTGTCTTTCTTCCATGAACCGATGTAGTTAAAGTCAGCACTTTGCTTGGTGTAGTCAAACCCAAGCAGCAGATCGCTGCCTTCAAGATAATCTATATCCAATTTCAGTTTGAGGCCCTTGCTTTCCTGATCGATGATCTGATCCCCGAACTGATTGTTGGAGAAATACCCATCGCTGTAAAAACTATCCGCCGTCAAATGCAGTCTATCCGTGAGATCGTTGGCATAGCTGAGGTTATAGCTGTTGATCGCGCGATCTCCGTTCAGATAACCCCTAACTCGGCGTTTAATAAGCTGACCATTTTCGTCCACGCCAACGGTTTGCGTAGTCCATGGAGGGACGTAGTCTTTCCCGTATTTTTGAATGTTTCTGGCAGAAGCCGTTTTGATGAACTGAGAATCCTCTTCAAGTCGGCTGGCACGAAGCGTGAGACTTTGCTTTTCGGTTAAATCCCATCGAATACCGGCAGAGTAATAATTCGAATTGCGATACGTATTCTTGAAGTAGAGATCCCGATCAATTTTTGAAGCGGTGCCTAAGAAAGAGAATTTTTCATTGAGCCGAGCCCCCACGCTCGCGCCGATACGATATCCGTCTGAATTCCATTCGCCGAAGGCTGACGTTTTCGGATCCTTCATCGAACGAAGATTCGTTGTGATGTTAATCACGCCGCCCGCTGTGCCCGAACCATAAAGGACGCTGCCGCCGCCCGGAATAATTTCAATGCGTTCGAGTTCCTCTACGGGAACGACGTCATAGTTCGTAGAGTGAGGATGATTCAGCAAGGTCGTAATGGGCGCACCATCGAGCATCACCTGAAGATTTCGGTTAGCCGTATCATTGCCCTGACCGCGCAAATCGATGCTGCCCCACCCGCTCGTATTAACGGAAACACCGGGCACGCCTTCAAGCACATCGGAAATTGTTCTGTTGCCGCGCTCAACAATATCTTCCTTTGGAATGACGATAATTTCCTTTGTTTCACGCAGTCGTTCGATTTCTACATATTCCGGCCGCACATAAGTCGTCTTTAATTCAATAGCGTCATCAGATGCTGGATCTTCATCCATACGCGCATTCTGTGCCTGAGCGCTGCAGCACGCCATCAGCAGGGCTGCCATGACGGCGGAATGTTTGAAACTCCATTGGGCCGTTAATCTTTTCGTATGGGCGGCAGAAGAAATAAAAGTTATAGGCATTGTCGGGTTAAGCGAATCAGATGTTTACTATCAATAAATAAATTGATATTGAGAATTGTTCGCATTATATGAATAGTGCATTCTCAATTCATCTTTGAAACACATTCCCGGAAGGACCTTTCATTCTTCCAAATTTTTCGTATACATCTGATTACTCTGCCTTTCCTATTTCATCCATCTGAGACTGCGACTAGGATTAAACAAAACGGCATCAGTTGTTTTCATCACAGTCTAAAATTGTCAGTTGTAATCTTGGTGAAATTACTTATTCATTGACTGAATAAAATTTCATTTAATTAAATTAATTAGTATACGTTGCTGAAAATCCGTTTTCATCCATTATTGTATATATTTCAATTGATAAATACACAGCGGTGACTGATCAATTTCACTATAAAAATCATTATCTAGCCTCCGGCAAAATATTTTGACCAGCAAACAGCCTGCAGACTGCTCGGACGGCTGACTCACATGGGAATCAACAGACATCAATATTTACAATTTTATGAATTTATTATTTATTCTCCATGAATCATTCAAGACATCCTCAGAAAAGCGTCATTCACGCCGTTGCCTCAGTACGCTGACATTCCCGCCTGCTTGCAAAGCCGAAAAGCTTCACTCTGACTGACCAAATGACGCGAGTCCTGTTGGGAGCAGCCAAACGCTCCACGACGATTGTCAGGCCGGCATTGAGAATAAAAGCCTTCCTCAGCCGGAAAGCCCAGATCACTGCCGCATTGAACTGAAGGCTGAATCCAGCATCTCCTCAGATTGCCGGCACTGGCTGAATGCGCCTGCCAAACACCATTGTCTTTTTGTGGGAACGCAGAGCATTTCCAGCGCTACGGCGAAAGCACATTTTCTGCACTCGACCGTCTCTGCCCAGTGAGCGCCATACCCTCTGTTTTATTCCAATGCCAAGATTTGAGCGTCGCGAATCGTCACCATTCGGCCGCAGACACGTTTGAGAAATGCGAAATCATGACTGACGATTAGCTTGGCGATCTGCAAAGACTCGATTGTCTTGGTGAGACGATCGACCGATGCGGGGTCGAGCGCCGTAGTCGGCTCATCCAAAAGAATCACTTCGGGTTCCATCGCAAGGATGCAGGCGATGGAGACCAACCGCTTCTGCCCGCCGGAGAGCCGAAAAGAGATGTCCTCGGCAAGATTTGCTATTCCAAGCATCGACAGCACATCCAATGCACGAGTGCGCGCTTGAGCGTATGAGAGACCGAGATTCAGCGGCCCGAACATGACGTCTTCAATTACCTCCGGGAAAAAGAGCTGATCGTCCGGATTCTGCAGCACGTAGCCCACTTTTCTTCTGAGTCTTTGAAAGTCTTTCTGTGCAGTTACCGGCACGCCTTCCAGCGAAAGAGACATCGTCTGCGGGCGCTCGAGTCCCGTGAGGATTCTCAGCAGCGTGGTCTTCCCGCAGCCGATCGGACCAGAGAGGCCGAGCGATTCCTTTGGAGCCAGTGAGAATGCCGCATTGCGAAAAATCACGCGGTCTGAGCGTGAAAAGGAAAGGTTCTTCACCTCAAGAAGCGCAGTCTGCATCATGAAACGAAATCCCAGACGAGAAGCAGCAAAGCAAGGCCAATCGTCAGAACAAGAAGTCCCGCTTCACCGGCATTCTTCAATCCGCTTGCAGGGACTGGCCAGTGCCCAGAGAATCCCCGAAGAATCAGCGCCTCATTGAGCACACGGCTTCTTGCATATGCCCGGATAAAGAGTGTCGAGATAAAGGCTGCAAGCGTTTGGTAAGAATGCTTATTCATAGAAGCCCGAAAACCTCGGAGCTGAACAGATTCCGAAAGTGAACGGTACGAACGGCTGAGCAGTTCCGTCTCACGCGTCATGAAAAGCAAAAGCGTCACCAGCTTCATCGGCAGACGAGCAGCCCGCAGACCGGAAGCCACCTCCCGGGGCCGCGGAAGCGGCTTCCGTGAGCCGCATACCTGGAACAAACGCATCGAAGAGCAGAAAAACTGCATTGCACTTCATCGTGACGAGAAGCGATAGCAGGAGCCCCTCCTTCGTAATATCAAAGACACCCGCTGAAGCAACCGTCACTCCAGGCGTGCTCCAGGGCGTGAAGCACCAGATCAGAATCAGAAAACCGTTCACGGCGGCGAGCCGCCGAAGACGAAGCGGGTCATGACGCGCGAAGCGGTTCGCCGCTAAACCATGCGGCGAGACGGATCACAACGGCTCCCAAGAGTGCCGCTTCCGCCGCCGACAACGTGGTCAGGAAAGCACTTGCCGTCCCAAGGATGCTCGGAACGGCTAGCCGCAATGCCGGAGACAGAATGAGACGCATGCTTATGACCGCCGGCGGCGAGCCCATGCGGCAATGCCGCCCAAGCCAATCAGCCAGCCCATTCCGCCCACAATTTCCGGGATCCCGGGCGTTTTATCGTGACTCAGCGCTAACTCTCGATAAACCGGTGCAAGCTTCTTATCGAGAACGCGGCTGAAGACCGCCTCAAGCTCGGCTTCACTCATAGCCGCCGCAGCACTGTCTTTTTTCGGCGGTGCAGCTGGCTGAGTCATTTGCGTGCTGACGGGAACAGCTGCCGGGAGCTCGGATGCGCCGGCTCCGTCGGCCGCAGCAAGCTCATCAGCAGGAATCGACCATTGATTCTGATGACCCTCTCCTGCGTTGATCTCCAACTCAAGGCCTTTGGGCGCATGACGCATCGCGTCAGTGACATCGAACCGCCAGACCCCGGCATCGTCCGTGACGCCGGCCGCCAGAACAGAACCATCGGCGGCATTTTTCACCGTAACGGCTCCCTTTTGCACCCGGCTGCCGCTGGAAAACTTGGATTCAGTGACGACTTGATCACCTTCAATCCAAGCAAAAATATTCACGCGGTGTGCGTTCGCACCCGCACAAAGCAAAAGCGCAAGCGCTCCGGCTGCGATTTTTGATGTGTTCACAAGGGCCTCTCTTCACCAAGATGAAGCAGTTCAGGATAAGTTCGAGCGATCATATCGACCACAAGAGCGGTAATCACGGCTTCCGCCGCCATAATGGGGACGTGTGCCGCAAGGAGCGCTGCTGCCGAAGCAACGAAACCTTCGCTCGAGAATGCCAATGCGCAGGCGGTCATCAGTGCCGCAATTAAAACGCCTGCTGCGCCCGCTAAAGCGCCAGCAATCATCAATCGCCGGCGCGACACGCCAGGGTGAACCAACGCATGGAAAAGCATGCCTGCAGCCAATGCGCCGGTCCCCATCGTAGTTGTGTTGACGCCGAGCACGGTGAGCCCGCCAAATTCAAAGAGCACTCCCTGCAGCAAAAGCGCTGTAAAAATCACAGGGTAGGCAGAGACTCCCAGCATCACGCCGACAAGTCCGCAAAGCAGCAGATGAGCGCTTGACACGCCTATCGGCACATGAATCAGGGAAGCGATGAAAAAAGCGGCGCCAACGAGCCCCGCAGTCATGAGGCGGGACTCATCAAGGCGCTTTAATCCGACGGCGATGCCTGCCGCAGCCGCAG
>OATH01000411.1_pt1 | contig 32572 bp, 32 predicted proteins | sample 1494971 | NCBI WGS metagenome assembly OATH01 (sample SAMEA2579949, study PRJEB22360) | human gut metagenome
GCCGTACCTAAACGACTTTTGACTATTTAGACCATGAGTAAGTGTTAAACTCCCGAATGTGCTAAAATGAGTATAATGGAATTTGTGTGAAAACTATAAAGTAAATCAAAATGTACTTACAAAAAATAGTAGGTGCTTTTTTTATTGGAGTCATCAGAAATGGTGGCTCTTTTCTTTTATGCAAAGAAAGGTGGTTTCTCTATGAAAAATCAGAGTTATCTCTCTGTATATAAATGCAATGAATTTAGAGTGGTAAGTAATGAGTTTATTGGTCGTATTGAAGATACACCTGAAAACATTTCAGCTTTTGTCGTATCGGCTGATTTTAATTCCAATTACGCATTAGTGGATGATATGGATACTGTTAAAGTATTTACCATGGGTAATTTCTTGGATTTAGTACCTGATACTGTCTATTTAGAAAATGAATTAAGACCGATATTGTTACAGATGCAGTTTGGAGAAATAGAAATACCTGAAGTAAGATACGAACCAATTAAAAAGAGTTTAGAAGAGTTTTTAGGAGAAAAGGGATTGTCTTCTCCAATTAGTGATTTTTTGGATGATAAACTTCGTTCTAATCGACAACTAAAAACACAACGAGGAGCAAAAAAATTTTATAGTGATGCTAACAACCAACGAATGGAGTATGCTGAAAAAAGAAGTGAAGCAATTAAAGAATATAATACATTAGTTAAAGAGGGAAAAATTATTCCCAAAACGCAGATAGAAAGAACTTTAGATAAGGCACAAGGGCATTCGGATAATCCATCCGTTCAGGCAGCTAGAAGAATGGCGGAAAAAAGAGGATATGATTGGAGAACAAGAGAAAGACTTGAGAATGCAAAAACAGATAATGTTCAAATTGTGCAACTGGAAATCTATAAAACTGGGGAGTTAAAAGGGTATGCTGATTTCTCTGTTGAAATTGGAGATGGCAAAGTTGAAGGATTGTATCGTATCTATGACCCTAAAAATGGGGAATCACAAAAGATTGTAATTTTTGATAATGGGTATTCATCTAAAGAAATCATTGATACCTATTACAATACAATAGAAACAGAGCTGAAACTTGCTACAGAGAATACTTATCATAGCATGATTAAAGCAGGCAAAAACTTTGATGAAATAGAACAAGATGATTTCGATCATGATGATATAGAAATTTAAAAAAATATATTAAAGGATAGACCGAAGTCCTAATTTCTCGAGTTGTTTGCAAAATTTAAGATAAGAAAAAGTGGGTATAAAGCCGATATGACTGATGATTCGCACCCTGTAATTTAGTACAGGTACTAAACATACTAAAAATAAAAAAAGGAAGTCACTTCCTTTTGTGAAAGAAGGTGGAGTAAATGGAGCAAATGGGATTGTTTGATTTCTTGGATGAACAAGAACTAGAAAAGCCAAAAGATGTCTATTATATATCTAAGGAAGATTTAGAAAGTCAATTCATTGATGGTTATACATTAGGGTACCATTATGAATGGACTGTACAAAAGCCGAATTATAAGGGAGAAAACTTTATAGGGCTTTTACCAAACAATCGTGTTTATAAAAATGGATTCATTTATCAATTTAAAACAGAGAAAGAAGCAAAACAACAGATTGTGGATACATATCAAAAATGGAAAGATTCTTTTGAAAGAATGAAAGCTGATAAAGAAAGTTATCCTGTTGTTGAATATGACAACAAACCAAGAGTTAGAAAAAATCTATATTTGCTAACAGAACCAGTGAAACAACATGATGGTAGTCAAATGATATTTTCAGAACATTGGTATAGTGGTTTGAATGGATATTTCTATACTCTTACTCTACCTTATGAAGATAAGATGGATTTACAAGGAAGAATCCTATATCAAAAAGATAAGATTGATAATGTGTCATGGTATATCAACCGTGATCTAAAAGATAAAAGAAAAGCACCCATCTTTTATACATATATCCAAGAACTTATGGAAAGATGTGATTATCTTGTAAATGAGTTAGGATACAACAATCCTCAATATATGGCTACATTGCCTGATTTGGAAGTGCTAGAACAAATGTATGAAAAACACGAAAAAGAGCGTGAAGCCTATTTAAAAGAGCATCCAATAGTGAAACAGAAAATGGATGTAGAATATGAAGAAATCGAAGAAGATTTAGACGAAATGGATATGGAAATATAAAACATATCTTAGAAAGTAGGTGGAGAAATGTTAGAAAAAACAGTATTACAGCAATTACAAGAAATATTTCCTATGGAAGTAAATCGTGAGGAAGCTGATGCAGGAGAAAAGATTCGATTACGAAATGATGAACAAAAAGTAGAGATAGATTTTATTCTTGATGGACACTTGGAACAAGGATATGGGTATAAGAATTTTAAAGCCTATGATTGTGATGTCTATGAAACCAGTTATATTTCTGAATATGGATATGAAGAATATAAGAAACAAATCCAAGAGGCGATTAACCACTATAATAAAAACGAACTCACTCTTGAAGAATTGGCAGATAGCGTAAAAGAAGCAGAAAAAGGTAATGGATATAGTCATAAGGACTTCTTGGTACTTACTAATTATCAGGAAGAAATTTCCAGTCATTTATTTGATGCTGTTGATTGGCAGTATCCTGACACCTTATTTGATGAATGGATAGATGGTAATGAAATCAATAAGACAGGGAATAAGTACATTTTCACAGCAGGTATGGAATTAAATGATTTCTTAAAAATGGAATATCTAAAAGACTTTCAACAAGGTAATGTAAATATCCTTGAAGTAGATGGCAAGGAATATGTTAGTTTAGAAGATTTGATAAATTTTGATGTAGATAGATATTCTGAAAAATGTTTGAAGGTCGTTTATGAAAATGAAAAAAGGGAATCGCAGGCACGAGAAAAGATAATGCAATTTCATTCCAATTTAGAATTTGTAAATAAAAAATATGAAAATAAAGAAATTGTTTTAAAAGTATGGGCAACAGAAGTATGTAGAGAGCAAGGATTGAGTGATTATTATCCTGTACAGGATGTAAAAGATGCGTTTAAGACAATGGAATATATTGATGAAAAAGAAGCTGTAGAAATCGTTATAAACGATTCAGAAGAAACGCTTATCTATCACAAGAGTCCTGAAGAAGAATATTTCACAAGAGAAGCATTAAAACATGAAACAATCAATTTTGATAAAGAAAGTGAAATAGAAGAGGACTTAGATGAACTTGAAAAATAGGAGATAGAAAAACATGAAGGATACATATAATTTTACTTATGCACAAGATTTAAGACATTTTATAGGATTATTGTTGGATGATTATTGTCCGACACAGTTAAAAATCTTCGATTCAGACATTGTATATGATGTGATAAAAGATTTAAAGCAATTCAAAATGGAATTGACAGGAAATCGAATTTTTGGTGACTGCTGTTTGGAGTGTAATGCATTACTCAATAAAGATTTAGAACAGTTAAAAGAAGATTTATCATATACGGATATGGATGAACTTAGTGAAGAAGAAAAAGAAATCGTAAAAGAATTCTTAGATTCGTATAAGGGTAATTATAATTTGATTGAATTTGATTGTAATGGACAATGTAGCACGATTTGGACACGAGATAATTTAACAGATAGTGAACTAGAGGCTTGCCAAATTATTGATAAGCATTTTGATGTATTCAAGAATTTAGAAGATCGAGTAGATATCGAACTGACTAATATTAGAAAAGAGGAAATATCTACAGAAATGAATGAAATTGAAGAAGACTTAGATGAAATTGAAATGTAGGTGGTTAAAATGGAGAAAAGATTGACATCCAGTAATAAACGAATTGTTGAATTTTGTGGTTTAATGGAAAGTGAAGACTTGTTAAAGTTTATTGGTAGAAATCAATCTGTTTTAGAAACTTCTAGTTGGGGTGGTAAAGGAATTGACCAAGAAAAAACAAGACAGTTACTTAATGAATATTTAGAACCTTATCAATTTGAAATAACTAAGGATTATACTACTCCTAATAATATTGGAAATAATCATTTATATTATATTCAAGATAAAGATGTGTTAGATGATATAGAAACTTTAATTGGTAGAATTGCTATCAATAATTTAATGGGATATGCAGTTGCTATTTATCAAGAAGATATGGATGGAAAAAGAATTGGAAAATCTTATCTTGAAATTACAGCAAGGGGTGTAAAAGAAGCACCAAACGAAAAATGGATTGGTTGGGAAAAATATGTCCAAGAAAATCATTTGGATTGGAATTTAAAGAATTTAGAAAAAGAACAAGAAATTCGATTTTTGATTCGACAATGTATCGAGGAAGAAATTCTACAAGTTGAAAATGGATATATCATGGTTATACGAGAAAGTGCAGATGGAAGTACAGTGTGGTATCCTACAACTTATGAACAAGTTATTGAAAATTTAAAAAATGAAAGGCAATTTCAAGTATTTAGAGATGCCTTGTATAGAAGACAAGTTTTATCTCATCAAATCGGCAAACAAATGGAAACATCCAAGGATACATTGCAACAGGTTGATAAATCGAAAGAAAAACAAGAATCAGAAAATAGAAAACAAGTGTTTCAGCAATCCTTAAAGGATATGCAGGAAGTTTACGATAAAATTGTAAAATTCAATAAAGAACATAAAGCACCACTTGGTACTGAAAAATATGAGTATGAGCTTTATGTGTATATGAAACAAAATGGATTGAATGTCCATCTTGCTGAAGAGTATGAAAATGGAGCATTTCTTGATTTATTTGCAAAAGAGAAATCTCAAAGCATAGATAAAAATCTAATTTCATTTAATGGTTGTACATTTGAAATCAATTTAGATTCAAAAGACAATGGAGAAGGTTGTTTAAAATGGCATAATTATTTTCTCACAGATATTCACAATAAGGATCATTTTTACATCATTCAAATCGTACAAGAAACCGAAAAGGAAGAACCAAGGTTTTCGTTAGAAAAGTTTGAAAAAGAAGAAGGTAGCAAACTGTATCTTGGAGAATGGGTGGAACTAGAAGATGTAATCAAAAATTCATCAGAAATTGAAATGGTACAAAATAAGCTAATTGAATTGAGTGATAAAGAGATTGGCATACAAAATGAAGAAATTAAAAATATAGAAGATGATTTTGAAGAATTGGATGAAGTTGAAAAATAGGAAGTGACTTCCTATTTTTTTATTTAGAAGAAGGTGTTAATGAATGACAAAGATAGATACATTGAGAAAAATCAATAAGAATATTGTTCATGAAGATGGTACGATTACTTCTTTTGATAAACAGTTGATACAGTTGATGAGTGGTATCTATGATACACGATACCCATTGATAGTTGCAGACAGTACACACTCACTGGATTACATAGAAGATTTTGCTACAGATAATCCATTAGTCATGAATGTATCAACAGTTATTAAACTTAGAGAAAAGCATGATATAGGATATGAATTTGTTAGTAACTGTGAAATGTATTTAAAAGAAAGCGTGTTGGCATTTGACAGTTACCAACACGATACAAGTAAGATTATTTTATTAGATGAAGTAGATGATGATGGATTTCCAATGATAGCAATATGTCGAGAAAATAAGCCTTATAGTAGGGGAGTTCTTTTAAATGAAATTACTTCAATTTATGATAAAAAGAATTTAGAAAATATGATTATTAAAAGCTATCAAGAAAATAATACATTCTATAAAAATGAAAAAACAGAGCGTTATATGAATTCTATAGGGTTCCAATTTCCCCAAGATGTCACATATGCTCTGTCTAATCATTATACTAGGGCAAGTTTCAATAAAAGTCAAGTTGAACAAGATTTATCAAAAAACAAATCTTATGGTTCAGAAACACAACTAGATGAAGTAAAAGAAGATATTGAAGAATATGAATTAGATATTACAGAAGATAGATGGTAAATAACAAAATCATAATTATGCAGTTAAAGAAGATTTGAAAATAAAGAAGGAAGAACACAGAGGTAAATAAAATGAGATTTGATAAGGAAAGATTTTTTGAAGATTTGCAGGAGAAAATTCCTGAAGTATATGGAAATGACAAGGTACAGGAATTGATAAAACTTGTGATTGACAAACATTACAAGAAAGTAGAAAATGACGAAATCGTTTATGATGATGATTTATTATTAGAATTGTATGATATGGTTCCTGAAATGTCGTTCAATGAAATAGCTGAATATGGAATGTGTTTATCGAATGAAATGCAGATGATGATTGATGGTTCGTATCAACATGAATATATGATGTTGGGTCGATTGCAACAAGATTGTGAGTATTACTTAGGATATGGACAACGAAGCGAGAGGAATTTATGGGCTGCCACAGTTCAAGACCACATTCACGCAATGAAGCAATACTATAATCAAGTACCAATTAAACCTGATTGGTTATCTTATAAAGATATTCTTCGCTATGAAGCAAAAATGATAACTTTAAAATCATTGGATGATTTAAGAACTTTACTCGAAGCTCATGATTGGAAAATTTATGATGGTGGAACTTCATGGGAAATTGAACAATATTCACCAGTAGGAGAAGACTTCATTTTTTCTATTAACCACAATAAATCTTTAGAAAAAGCAGTCGAAGAGATTTGTGAGTACGCAATGAATTTCGATCAAGAAGAGCATATTGCCATGTGGTTAGAAGCAAGAACTGTTGATAATAATCGTATGAATGTACCTTCGCCAAGTGAACTTGTGGAAGATGCAAAAGCCATTCAAGGAATGTTAGATGAATTGGACTATGTGTTGGATAATTGTGAATTGATGGAAAAAAAACAAGAAACTGATATAGAGTTTGAAGAAGAAATGGAAGACATTGAAAAATAGGAAGTCACTTCCTTTTTTTATTGAAGAAAGTAGGTGGAAGAATGGCAGAACAACAAAACTCTATGTTTCAACAGAAATATCAAATGATTATCAATCAAGCAAGTGTTCGTGAAGTCATGGAAGAGTACGGTTTGAAGATTGTTAAGAAAGGGAAAGATTTTAAAACAATATGTCCTTTTCATGATGATCATGATCCATCATTAAGTATTCGTGATGATAAGATATGGAAATGTTTCGTATGTAATGAAAGTGGTAATGCAATATCTTTTGTTCAAAAGTATGAAAACAAAGTATTGGGAAATCGTAATTTTACAGTACGAGATGCCATGAATAAGGTAATTGATATTTGCCACTTGAATATTCAAAAAGAACAAAACAATCAAAATTTATTAAATGCACAATACACCCACAATTCCCATGTCTATACAGAACATGAACGAGTATTGTTAAAGACATTGAATAAAATTAAAGAGATTGCGAACTACAATTTGATTAGTTTAGGAGAGAGTGATGCAAAACAATATCTTCTAAATCGTGGGTTTACAAAAGACTTAATTCAGGAATTACAATTTGGCTATATTTCTTATGAGCAGATACAACAATGGATTGATAAAAAGTCATTTCCATTAGAACATTTGTTGGAAACAGGGTTTATTCGAGAAGATGAACAAGGAAACTATCATCCCGTCTTTGGAAATCGTATCTTGATCCCAGTGATGGATGAGCGAGGAAATACCGTTACCTTTAGTGGGCGAGCGATTCATGGAGAAGAACCAAAATATCTACATGGAAGAAATACAGATATATTCATGAAATCCAATCACTTATATAATTTTAATGTCGCAAAAAATTATGCCTACAATGATAAGATCTATGTAGTAGAAGGATTTATGGATGTCGCAGGTGGTAATAAGATGAATATTCGTAATATCGTTGCCACGATGGGAACCTCCTTTACCGAGGAACAGATTGCTATGTTACGCAGATTGGATTGTGAAATCATCTTGATGCGTGATAATGATAATGCAGGAAGGCAGGCAATGATAAAAGAAATTCCTGAACTCATGAACAAAGGACTTCGTGTCAGCGTTGTAGATTTAAATAAAGTAAAGGAAAACCTACAACTCACAGAAGATAAGGACAGTAAGGATTTATGGGATTTTGCCAATGCAGGAGCAGTAGAGCAGAATTTAGAAAAAGCACGAGTATCAGGCTTTCAATATCTGATGAAAAATCAGTATTTTTTAGATAAGGAATTCAATTCCGAAACAATTAAAGAAGCCTATGACGAAGCAAAGAAAGATGAACTTATAAAAACTTCTTATGATGAAATGAATTTTAAGGACTTTGTAGAAAAGCATTCTTCCTATTCCAAAGAAGGAGTGGATGATATTATTCATGCTGTATCTTTGGAAGAAAAGACAAATCCAATCTTTCAGTTTCAGGTCAATCTGATGGAACGATACATTATCAATAATGTCAATACCTATGTAAATCGAACTGGGGATAAAACAATGGTGGAATTCTATCAGAAGAATTATGATCGAATCCGTCTAAATATTTTAGACCGATTTCAAAAAGAACCAACTAGATACCTATCTCCTGAACTGGACAGGGTATTGATTTCTGCTTTAGTACAGGATACCATGACAAATGATGAGCAATGGCTACGCTATGAAACGATACATAAATTCAAACATGAAAATGTTTTTAATAAGACTTTTGTAAGAAATACCATAGGACAAAAGGCACAGTTAAATCTTGATATGGAACAGAAAAGATTGGTTGTAAAAGAATTTGAAAAGATTTTTACAGATGATGAAAAATTAGGGTTTGAGCATATTGATGAATTGTATATTGTTAATAAGTATCAAGAACTATCAGGTATCATTGATATAGAAGGTTCTGAACAAGCAAAATTTCTATTGGACGCTTTGGAAATGAAATGGATAGGAAAAAAAGAAGGAATTTCTGTATTTTCATATAGTTCGATTTTCGATAAATCTATGTTGTTTGCGATTGACCCTAAGTATAAGACAGATGATGGAAAAGATTTTAAATCTATCCTTCTTTACAATAATGGTGGTGGAAGTTTGAAACTCACAAAGGACAATATCACAACACCACAAAAAAGTGTTGGAAAACAAGAGGTTGAAAAAAACATTCAAAAAGAGAAAACAGTACCTAAAGAGAGAACATTCACTGTCCACCATAACTTGATAACAAGGGAAACGGATGATTCTTATTTTGTACGAATTCCAAATACCATGGCGAAGAAATATATGTATATTCCAAAGAAAGATACACAGTGGTCCGCGAATCGTGAGATTTTAGTGGCAACAGTATCTACGAAAGATACCTTTGCGATTTATCGCTCGGATGGACAACAGCAGGAAACATGGAATTGTAATGATTTGATGAAGCGTTGGGAAGATAAGACAAAGAAGAAAGAATCCATTGACATAAATTTAGCAATGAATAAAAACTTACAATCGACACCTGTAAAAAGGAAACAGCAAGAAAATCCAATCATGAAAAAGAAATTGGATATACCTTCTCGTTCTACGGAAATGGTACAGAAATTTCAAAAATATCGTATCCCAGTTCATTTGATTCTAAACAATGAGAAGGGTACATTGATGGTGCGAAGTGCTATGCAAGGATATACCTTGTTTATTCCTAAAACAAGTGTGCGTTATGTAGAAGGGCGAAGTTATATTGAAGTGACACCCGAAGTGATGGGAATCGATAAATTTAAAACCATTTCTACTATATCCGTAGGAAAAGATGTAAAAGACGGAATGGAGTTAAAAGGGAATATTTCTTTTAATGAACTGGATATGTTTTTATCTTCAGAAGGAAAGAAAGTATGGGCGGTCGTAGATGAGAATAAGTTGGTGGAACAATCGAATGGATTTGTACAGATACCCATCTTTAAAGACCGTACCTATGGATATGTGCGAGTCAATAAAAAGGAATTGGAACGCATCAATGATAATCAGGTTGCTTTGGTATCTACACCATATCATGAATATTCTGCCTACAAAAAATCAGGAGAATTCAATGGACTTGTATGTGCCAAAGACATAGACTACCTTTATAACGAATCTACCAAAGGTTCGATTGATATAGATAATATGGAAGTAACAGAGGAATTAGAAAAGGAAGTGAAATCGTATGAATGATACTAAAATGGATATTCAGCGTTCAGGGGAAACGATAGAAAAAACAGCCGTAAAGTATTCAGCAAAAGCAACTAAAGGGTTGGCAAAACTAACGAAGATGCTTACTCTTTACGGCATCAAGATGTTTGCAAATCCGTTAAATGCTATCAAGAAGGACGGACCGAATAAAACACTGATTCATACTCCTGAACTTACCAAAGAAGAAGCAAAGGTCATGATTGCTAAATTAAGGGAAGCCGAAATACTTGCAACTTATCGTGAAGTAGAACCATCAGGACGAGAAATACGAAGGGGTATTTCTATTCATAACCAAGAGAAAATGGCAAAGAATGATATTAAATTAGCACAATGGAAAGACAGAGCCGTTAAATATGAGCGTTTTTCTTTATTAGGTAAGTTTTGTGAATCGCAGGCTGATAAATATCAGAACTTAGTAAATCAGGAAAATAGGATGCCAGCTGAAAATAAATATATCTTTATCGTCAATCAAAGACACTCGAATGCATTAAATGAAATGTTGGCAGATATACGAGAAATGCGATTGACAAAGGATTTTGATAACAGTGTATTTGAAAAAGAAATGGACGAAAGCCTAGTGCCTGAATTAAAGATGGAAGATATGGAATTAACGGTAGAATCAATGGAAGAAGGAATTGAATATGGAAATCGAATGATTGCTGAATTTCCTCATGCAGATACCTGCCGTCATATCATTACAAAAGAAGAGTTTGTAGAGCATTATGAAGATATGTGTTCTCAAGAAGTCTTTGGTGCAACACTTCAAGATGAAGATCATGTCATGGTTGTCTATCATAAAAGTTCTCGTGAGCGTATGGAAGAAATCATGGGAACAGACGGGCATAAGATTATTGAATATGGGGCAAATGGTGGCGAAACGCTACAAAATCTCAAAAATGGAGATGCACCAATTCACGCTATCGTACCAAAAGAAGAAATGAAAAATTTTCGAGAAAAATATGAGGGATATGATTATATTGCTCGTAAGCAGGAAGGTGGAAATTACGAAATTCATGTATCCGAACATCAAACAAAGATGATTGATAGGGAAATGAAATTAAAAAACCAACAAGCCCACGAAGACTCAAAGCAACAAGAACAGTCCATAGATTTAAACAAGGATTCCGTACAAATGGAAAATAAAGAAAACAGTATTTCGTGGGCAGAAAAAGATATGGCAAATCAAGAAGACTTAAATTCTTTAAATGAATTCGATTTAGAATTGAGCAAAGAGGATGAATAGCCATGAAAGTAAAACGAGAATATAAAAGTAACACAGTCGTTGTAGTCCTTGTACTGCTGATTGTGTTTTATTTTGGTTTGCGATTAGGAACACTGGTGGAATTAAATGATGGAGAGTGGTCGTTTGAAGTATTAAATCAAGCAAGCGATCAATTCTTCTCGTTTGAGCCTCTTATCTTTAATCAATTTACACTGATGATAGGTTCATTTTTAGCGTTATTTTCATGGATGATTTATGAAACACTACATTCTTCTTATAAAAAGAATATGCAGGAAGAAGCGTTTGGTAGTGCGAAATGGAATGACCCTAATTTTACGAAAGATATGCGTGAAAAGGATATGTATCAAAATTGGATATTCACAAAGACAGAAATCTTTTCTAAAAATATGAAAGTGACAAAACGAAATCGAAACTGCACTTTGATAGGAAGACCTGGAACTGGGAAATCAAGATATTGGTTAATTCCTAATATTTTAAATTCAATGGCTGAAACAATTATTGTTACTGACCCTAAAGAAGAAATTTTGAAGGCTACAGGAATGAGCTTAAAGAAAAAAGGATATGATATTCGAGTTTTAAATATCAAGGATAAATGGCGAAGCGACCATTTTAATCCATTGAAATATATTCGTAAGTTACCAAAAGAAGCGTTTTTGTTAGACCTAGATAGTGATGAAAGCCGTCAGGATATTGTACAAGAATTGATGGATGAAGGACGAAATATTGCTGAAGATGATGTCATGAATCTGATCAATACGATTATGGAAAATACAAAATCTGAAACGATTGAATCCAATACGGGAGATCCTTTTTGGGAAAAGGCAGAAATGGTATTTTTACAGGCATTGTTTTACTATGTGATTTTTAATTATCCAATCGAAGAACGAAACTTCCGAAAAATCATGGAACTTATTCGTAAAGGAGAACCTGATAAAGAAGGAAATTCAGAACTTAGAAATTTATTTGATGAATGGGAAAGTCGTGACCCTGAAAACATTGGTATCAAACAGTGGAAACACTTTGTCGTATCGGCAAAATCTCCAAAGATGATGTCCACCATCATTATGACGGCATCTGCCCGACTTGCCCCTTTCAACTTGCGTGAAGTGGATGAAATGACAAATAACGATACCATGGAATTAGATAGAATTGGTATGCCATTAAACGCTGGGGAAGGAGAACATGGGCGAGTTGCTTACTTCATTATTTCAGACCCTAACAGCAATGCATTCAATTTCTTGATGAATATCATGTACTCACAGATATTTACAATAATCGACCAAAATGCACAAGCGAATGGTGGACGATTGGCAACTCCATGTAATATCTATATGGATGAATTTAGACAACAAGGGGCAATCAATCGTTTCTTGGAGTTTTGGGCGTATTGTCGTGGATTGGATGTTGGAATTACCATTATTCTTCAATCTTTATCGCAGTTAAAGAAAATTTATAAGGATGAGTGGGAAACAGCGTTAGACTGTTGTGACTACATCTTTTTCTTAGGTTCTCGTTCAAAAGAAACTTTGGAATATATGAGTACCATGTTAGGAAAGCAGACTTTATATAAAAAGTCTTCAGGACGAACATATTCAAGGCAAGGTTCATCTTCTCAAAATTGGGATGTATATGGTAGGGAACTTGCTACAATGGATGAATTGGCTGAATTAGAAGCAGGACATGGAATTCTGTTAATGGCAGGAACAAAACCTTTCTATTCTGAATTGTATGACTTAAAGAGTCATGATGATTACACAGAAATGTGGGAAGCATGGGTAGAACAAGATGGCACAAAAGACCCTGAATTCAAGAAAACAAAAGAATGGAAACAAAATCATGCAAAACTATACGATCATCTACAGGAAATGAAGAAACCAAGAAAGTCAAAGACAAGACAACAGCAAGAATTGATGAAAGCGATTGGAGTACCATGTACTGTACAAGAGCCATTTGAAATGAAAGTAGTAACCGAAGCACAGCTTGAAGCAAAATATGGAAAAGGAAAACTGAAAGCGGTTTGGAGCGATATAAAATAGCATCTTTTAGTTACTCTATATATTTTATTGAAAGGGGTGATGCCCTTAGAAATGAAGGGATAGAAATAAGGGGAGCATTTTTTATATGCAGGCAGGATGCCTGCTTTTTTTGTTGTTAAGAAGGAGGATTATGGAAATGGAAAAACTAACAGCAATGAAAAACAATATGTCTAAAAAGACAAGAGAAAAAGTCGCAAAAGCAGGACTAATCGTAAATACGACAGCCATGATGATGGTATTGAATATGACAAATGTACTCGCAGTCAATTCCAATACAGATTCTATCGACCAGTTCATTGATTTCGTATGTGATTGGCTGATGAAAATTGGTGGAGTTGTAGGACTTGTTGGTGGTGTATTATTTGCGTTAGGATGGCAAAGAGATGATGCCGAAGGAAAGAGTCGTGGGTTAATGACTTTGATGGCAGGATTTATGCTAATTGCCATTGCACAAGCACCTGATATTTTTGGTTTATAAGATGTATGGGCGAGTAGAAATATTCGCCCTGTCTTTTTAGGAAAGGAGTGAAAAACAATGTGGGATTCATTAGGAGAAATTGCACAATCGTTACTAGATATAGCTTTTTCACTATTTGGTTTTAATATTGATTTAGGAAACATGGGATTAACTGCCAAGGAATTTTGTGATTGGAATACAATTACTGCATCTGAATTTGGAACATTGGCAGAGATATTAAATAGTGCTTTTGTATCGTTAGGATTGAATTTATTAACTGTGTTCGTGATGATTGATTTAATAAAAAAAGCAATGGAAATTGATCGTATCTCGTGGGAGCGAATTATTATGAGTGTGGCACGATTCCTGATATTCAAGATGTTAATTACTTATTCCTATGAGTTTTTAAATATGATTATGAAAATTGGAAATGAGTTTACGAATACGGTAATAAACACAATTAACTTTCAAACAGGGGTAGAATTTTCTATTGGAGAAATGATTAAAGAACTGATAGATACTGCTGAAGGTGGAATTACAATTCCTATTATAGATTGGAGCATCATGCCATTTGTATTATTTGTGGTATTTATTATTATTTATCTTCCTCTAATTGGAACATTTGTTATGTGTATATCTCAAATCGTTACACGAGTAATAAAAATTGTTTTGGCATTTGCCTTTGCACCGATTCCTCTTGCGATTGGAACTTGGGAAGATGGTAGTGGAACTGGGAAACGATTTATTATGAATGCTGTTGCCTTAGCGTTTGAAGGAATGATAATGATACTTTGTGTACATATCTATGCTTTAGGTATTGCAGACTTACAAAATAGTACAACGACTTTTGGTGGTGGAATTGGAGCAATGATTGGAATACTTCTTATGAACGGTATTCTATCTACAGCATTAACGACATCTTCACAGTTAGCAGAGAAATGGAGTGGTGCATAGTATGGATGATATTAGAATCAGAACACATAAAGAACTTTCAGGAGTGGCAGAAAAATACTATGGATTTACTTTTCGACAATGGTTGTTTCTTGTTTTAACTGGAATTATTACAGTACCTACCTATCTATATTTGACACCAATCTTGGGAGATGAGATTTCAAGTTGGATTGTCATTATCATGGGTTTACCTCTTATGCTTTGTGGCTTTTTGACATTGCAGGGAATGACAGCTGATAGATTACTACCTTTCTTAAAAAGACACTATTTGGATTTTGGAAAGCCATTGGAGTATAAGACTGAAAAAGAGTTATTGGCTGAAAAAGAAGCGAAGAAAAATAAAGGTAAGAAACAAAAAGAGGAATCTGTTCAAACAATCGAAAAGCCAAAAAAATCGACAAGAGCTGAACGAAAACAGGCGAAGAAAGAGAAAAAGGCTCTAATGAAGATGGAAAAGGAACAAAAGAAAGAAAAGGCTCGATTGGAAAAACAAAAGGAATTGGAATTGAAGATAGAGCGAAAGAAAGCCAAAGAAAAAGCAAAGGCAATGAAATGGTATGGGGATTTAGATGCCAACAAGAAAGCCTTGATTGAAGAGCGTACTATGGAAAATAGTGAAAATGCACTTACGAAAGAAGATATTGAAAATATTGTCCGTCTAGGTGAAAAAGCAAAAGGCTATTTAGAAACAATAGAGAAAGGAGTCGAAGAAGATGTTCAAAAAGAAGGAAAAGAAAGAGAAACAGAAGAATCCAAAGACAGAGAAACCGAAAAAGCAGAAGAAACAAAAGCAACAGAAATCAGTGAATAAGCCAAACGAAAAATCATCCAACACGAATCCTTTTATGTCTTTGTGGAATAAACGACCAACAGTTTTTGTGCCAAAGACCAATCAACAGGTATTTACGATGTTGTTTAAGGATTACAAAGAAAATATCATGCGAATCAGTGATGATATTTATTCTATCTGTTTTGAATATACGGATATTTCTTTTGCAAAAGCAGATTTGGAAGATGCAGGTGCAATCTTCTTGAAATGGGTGGATTATCTAAACTCATTTACAGATAAAGCACATATTCAAGTCACAAATGCCAGTACACCAGTGAACACAGAAAAGTATAAACAACAATTCATTTATGATGAAGAAAGTATGGCTAGTGAACAGGAAAGACATTTAGCCCATGAATTTAATACCTTGATTGATGATGCCATTGGGAAAAAGAAAAATACACTGATTACAAAAAGATATGTGACAATATCGCAGAAAGCATTGAATTATGAAGATGCCAAAGCGATATTTTTTAATATCTACAGAAAAACAGAAGAAAAGTTTAAGGATTTAAAATCTAGTATTCGTATCGTACCAGTGAATGAGCGTTTGACTTTGATTCATGACTTTTGGAATATCCAAACAGCAGATGAAAAGGGAATCAAAGATTTTGAAGAATATCGTAAGGAAAAAGATTTAACAATTTATGATGTTCTTGCACCTCATGAATATATCAATCTAAGAGAAAGCGATTATATTGAAATCACTCCTCAAGATGTATTAAATTCGGATACAGAAACGGATGAAATCCATAAAAAACGCTTTATTCGTTGTCTGTATATTGAACCTGATTTTCCTAATGCAATTACTCCAAAGTTTTATAATATTTTAACTACGATTGAAGATTTACACCTTGTTACGACAATCAATATTCAACCAAATGAAACAACAAAGATTGTAAAGAAATTATCCAAATTGCAATCAGGGTTAGAAACAGAGCGATATAACAAAGTGAAACAATATGCGAAGCAACAGATGAATTATGAATACATGAAAGATAAGAAACTGGAAACAAAATTAGATGATGTTACGCAGATGATTGAAGATATTCAGTATAACGATCAAAAAGTTTTCTGTGAGAATATCTGTTTATGTATTGTTGCTGATACCTATTCTGAATTAGAAGAACAAACTGTTAAAATTCAAAATAAAGTAGGAGAGATGTTAATTCGTATTTTACCTTTAAAATGGCAACAATTAGAAGGAATTCAAAATACACTTCCATTAGGACATAACACACTACAATTCCAACATAAGGAAACTTCTGAAGCAACAGCTGTTCATGTTCCATTCAACTCTAAAGATTTTGCACATCCTAAATCTATTTTTATGGGAATCAACTTAGTAAGTAGAAACCCTATCTTTGTAGATAGAAAACGACTGATAAATGGAAATGGATGTATTTTAGCGACATCAGGAGCAGGGAAATCCTTCCAAGCGAAAACAAATGCTGAACAAGTATTACTACGATATCCTGATGATGAAATTATTTTTATCGATTTCCAAAAAGAATATGGAGATGCCGTAAATGAATTAAATGGACAGACCATTACAATTTCCGATTCTACAAAGACATACATCAATCCATTAGACTTAGATCAAAACTATAGTCTGTCTGAAGATGGTGGAGATTCGCCAGTTAAAGCAAAAGTTGAATATATGCAAGGTTGGGTGGAATCTATTATTGATGAAGGTAGCCTTAGTCCGATTGAAAAGACGATTGTAGATAGATGTGTACGACATATCTTTGAAGATTATGAGAAAAGTGGATTTACTGATGAAAGCAAACAGCCCTTATTAAAAGATTTCCAAGAAGAACTTGCTAAACAGCCTGAAGAAGAAGCAAAAAAGATGGCGAAGGCACTTGAGCGTTTTGTTAAAGGTACACAGGATATATTCTCGCATCCTACCAATGTTGATATTCATAACCGAGTCGTATCGTTTGATATTTCTGAACTTCCTGCCTCTATTCAAACAGCAGGATACTTAGTAGTCCTAGACCATATCATGAATCGTTTGATTAAAAACCGAGCAAAAGGAATCAATACATGGATTTATATTGATGAATTCCATATCCTACTTGCCAATCCTTCAGGAGCAGAATATGTAGCTAAGATTGTTAAAATCGGTCGTAAATACAATGCTATGATTACTGTTATTACACAAAATATTGAAGATGTTTCTGCGAATGAATGGGGTAGAAAAATATTAGGAAATGCCGAATTTGCTATCATCTTAAAACAAAAGAAGCGAGATCGACAAATTATTTGTGATATTTTTGATATTTCTGAAGGAGAAGCAAGATATATCGGTAATGATGCAAAACAAGGGCAAGGAGTTATTGTCTTTGGTTCTGATAAGATTCCTTTCTATAACCATGTACCAAAAGAATTCCGTATCTACCAGTTGAACAATACTGATAAAAAGGCGATTGCTAGAACATAAAGGGTATGTCAAAAGAAACTAGAAAAGATGTCAATAAGACATTTCGTTCAGGGGAGTTTGCTACCAGTAAAGGACTTCGTTGGACCGGTAAGGGATTGGATAAGAGTGCCAAATTTGTTTCCGAATGGAAATATAACAGACAAGGAAGCCAAGATAATGGTTCAGGTGGAAGTGGTGGAAAGGCTACTTTAGGAATTCAAACACAAGTGGATAAGCCAAATGCAGAGAATGGTAATGCATTGTCACAAGAGAATGATAATAGTGCTGTAAAAACGACAGGTTCACTTTCCCAATCAGATAACGATATTCCAATCAGTAGTATGAATGAACAGGAAGGTTCTGCTGTTTTAGGTATTAAAACAATGGAATCTTCCAATGGTGTTTCTGTTGAAAATGCAGTTATAGGAAATAATGATAAAAACAGTGCTATTTCCAATATCAAGACATTAGCAAATACTGGGGATGGAAAGAAAGGCACAGGTCAAAACTTAAAAGGAAAAATGGGGGAAGGAGAAGAGGATTCACAACACTCAAATCGTTTCGTTTCTTTTATAAATCGACATACTTTTGACTTTCAGCCGACACAGGGGAAATTTTCCAAAGCAGTCACTGTTGTAGGAAAAACTTCTGTAGGAGCAAGCAAGGTTGTTAAAAAAGGGGCAAGACTTTCTCACAAAGTAGAAAAAGCAACCAATGGCGAAGATGCTACAGGAATGAAATTCATTGAAGGAGAAGTTGGACGAAAGGCAGGAAAGGTAGCAGGAAAAGTTGGGAAGAAAGTTGGAAAAACGACAGCAAAATATACCTATAAAAGTGGTAAAAAGGCAATACAATTTTCTTATGTAACTGTAAAATCTTCTATTAAAAAAGGAGTGCAAGTTGCGAAGGCAAGTACCACGATAGTGAAACGAGCAATGACAGTTATCTTTCAAACTGTTACAAAAGCCGTCACTACTATCGCTCAATTCCTTGCTCCTTTCATGATGGCAATTATAGTTGGTGCAGTTACAATGGCACTTTTTATTGTTATCTTTGCAGGTTCATCAGCTAGTGCTGAAAGATGTTCTACTGATTATGTATTTTCAGATGGAACAACAGAGGGAAATGCACAGGCGGTATGGACATACTTAAAAGGAAAGGGATTATCGGATGAAGCTGTTTCAGGCGTTATGGGAAACATGGAGCGTGAATCCAATTTTGACCCTGCCCTAATTGAAAAAGGGTATCCATATCAAGGACATGGCTTAATCCAATGGAGTTATGGAAGAAAAGACAATTTATTGAAACAGGCAACCTTAAAAGGCGTTTCATGGACGGATTTAAACTTTCAACTGAACTTCTTATGGGAAGAATCCTTATCTCCTGAATCCTATTATGGAAAACAATTACAGAGGGAAGGATTTTACGAAAATAAAAGTCCATCAAGATGTGCTTATTTATTTCATAAGATTGTAGAAAGGTCGAGTGATTCCTATCAGTCGATTTTAAATACTCGCTGTAAGTCGGCAGAGAAGTGGTATGATAAATTAAAAGGTACATATAAACTGACAGACTCTACAGGATGTGCAACAGGTTCTATTGAAGGTGATCCAAACTTTGGGAATACAGATGCTTGGGTAACAAAAAATCCATATGCACAAGCAGGCTTATATGGTCAGTGTACTTGGTTCGCATGGGGAAGATTCTATGAAATCTATGGATTTAGCCCTGGTTTTACTGGAAATGGATATTCATGTGTAGCACAGTTATTAGCAACGCATCCTGACAAATTTGAGTTCAGTTTGATACCGAAAGTAGGAGCTGTCGGTTCTTCCGATGTTGCCCATAACCATGTATGGATCGTAGTCGGTGTAGAGGGAGAAAAGATTACCATTCAAGAGGGAAACTTAAATGGTAAGACAGATTCCTTTGAAGTAGCAAAGAGTGACTGGCATACAGTTACATACTCATTAAGTCAATTACGAAGTATTTATGGAAATATTTCTTTTGCAAATCCTAAGTAAATGAGGTGGTATCATGAAAAAAGTAATACTAGGAATTGTTGGAGTAATTGTGGTTTTAGGACTTGCTATAGGTGTCAAGATATATGTATTTCCTGAACCAACACACTTAGATGTTTTATCAAACTTAGAGCTTACATTTGAAGGTATGGAAGAAAGCGGTAAGGCATCCATAAAAGGAAATGATATTCAATATGATGGAGATGATAAAGAAGTCTTAGACTTTATTGCATCTTTGAAATATGAAATATCTCCTAACAAAAATCTAAGCAATTATGATGATGTAGAAGTGCAACTTATTTTTGATGAAAAAGCAAGGAAAGAAGCCAATGTGGAATTGGAAAGTACATCACGAACATATCAAGTAAGAGGATTAGAAGAAACACCTGAACAAAAGGCAGAACGAGTGGAAATCATTGATGGACATGAAGTGCCTAGAGATTGGGAACTAGAAGACGAAGATAAAAAAGCCTATATTGAATATCTAAAACAGTTAGAAAATGCTGAAGATGGACTTGTTGAAGAAAAAGGTGCATATACAGAGTGGATGAAAGGGAATTCTAAAGAAGAAACAAAAAAAGAAAATAAGAAGTTTCTTACAAAAGAGTATGCCAATAATTCATCTGTTGCATTTAAACGAGCCAATGAATATGGATTTACTTCTTCACAGGAATTCAAGGTGCAGCCAATCATTGAAAAAGATGAAACGATTGGCTACGAATGTATATTTAAGGGGTCTGAATAAGACTCCTTTTTTGGAAAGAAGGTGGAATAATGAAATTAACTGTAGAACAGGCAAATGTACTTGATAAGATTGCAGAAAAATCAGGCATGGATTGTTGGTTTTCAATAACAGATGATTTAACTGCCATTCATGATGAAGAAGCAAATAGAAATATCACTTTACGATATGGAATTGGTATCTTAAACCAAGGAGTAACAGATCTTGTGAAAGATTATGGATTAAATAAACATGAAGTAAAGGTATATCATGATTTATTGGTTTCTCTTGGACTTGAAAAAGAAAAGGATATGGCAAAAGATGGATTGGGGGTAAATGGAAAATATATCATTATCAATAAGGTGGTTACTGGCACTGGATTTAATGTCGTATTGGGAGTGAATGAAAGCCATCCAATCGAGGCATATCGTTATGTGACTTGGACACAAAACGATAGAGGGTATGATGTAGGACATTATTTTGGTAATTTAAAAGAAGCACAAGAAGATATGTTAGAGCGTGCCACTGATGAGATGAATATTGATTTACATGGAAAATGGTATAACGAATTTATGGAAAATGATATTCTATGTGCTTTGTCTGAATTTCTTTCAGATGCTGAAGTGGAAGAATTGAGAAATGATAGAGAGTTTATGGAACAAGCAATTCATTTTTATCAAAAAGCTGATATTGGTGTGGATCAAGCGATAAAGGATGGAGTTAAAGAACTTTATGAAGACTATAAGGAAGTCACAGTTGTAGAGTTTGATGAAGTTTTAGATGAAATAGAAATGGAGTGATTTAATGGCAAAGAAAATAGCAATGGGAATCATGGCAACAATCATTGTTGTCTTTTTTGGATTGTCTGCTTATAAAAGTTTCTTTGGACAAGAAAAAGAACCTGAAAAACCAAAGGTAGATATATTTAAAAATGCTATGGAAAAGGTAGATGTAAGTTATGTACCTTATGGAGAATCGAACGGAGATTGTCTATTATTTGTAACAAACAATAACAAGTTTCAAATCAATGTCGCAGGAACGATTGTTAAAGAAGATGAAAACGGAGTGCATGACGAAGATAAAGATGATGAAATCAATATTAACATCAATCCACAACAAACCTATGTCATGGAAACCGTCAATCCAAACAATAAAGGGGCAAGAGAATCAAGACAAGAAATTACCTTTGATGCTTCTTCTCTAAAAGCCTCTCAAGTGGAAGGTAGTAATGAAGATGGTAAAAAATCAACAGAATTATTATTCCAAGATGATGTGAATGTGCAGATATTTCCTGATAAGAGAAATGATAGCGAACAACCATTGATAACAATCGAAAACAATACGAACCATAAATTGTATGTGCAAGGGTATGTTGTGTTCTATGGAGATAAAGAACAAACAGAAATTACAAATATAGCAAAAATCGAATTTGAAGATGTGCCAAAGAAAGATGTATATAAAGATTATATCTATATAGGTACTTCTGAAGAAGCAAGCGATAACTTTAAAATTTTTATCAATATGTGTGAATAGAAATTAGGTGACGAACATGGAATTAAGTGAAAGAGAACAAGAGATATTGAAACTGTATCGAGCTGATAAAAAGCGTAAAAGAAAGAAAAGGATTACATTGATTATGCTTCTTCTTTTACTGTCAATAGGTGGATATGGAGTGTATCGATATGTTCAATCCATGCCAACAGCACCTAAAGAAAAAATAGAAGAAAAATCTACAGATACAGTAAAACCTAACATTACACTTACAACAGAAAAAATCGAAATCTTTAAAGGAGAGGACATTGCGTATGAAAAATACATCAAAGAAGCAAGGGATGATAAAGATGGAGATTTAAGTGAAAAAGTAAATTTTAATAAAATAGATGCCAATGAAGTAGGCGAATATGAAGTTCATTATCGTGTAAAAGATAAAGCAGGAAATGAATCTTCAGCAACTTTAATAGTCATTGTAAAAGAAAAGGAAAAGCCTAAAGAGAAGCCAAAAGAAGATGTGGTGGAACAACCAGTGCAACAAGTACCTCAACAAGGACAGCAACAAACTCCACCACCACAGCCACAGCCTGCACCACCTGTTACAAAATACTTTATGTTTACAGATGGTTATACTATGGATAATGTAACCAGTGCTTGTCAAAATGAATTGGTTGCTTCAGGAAGGGCAGGAGTTTGTACTCCAATTCAAGATGCTAGTGGTGTCTATACAGGAATGCGTTTGGATTTATACTAAGAAAGGATAACTTTTTATGAAAAGAAAACTAGAAGAACAAATCAAAGAAAGTGATAAATATAATCCATCTACGATCGAAGCAGAATATGATAATTACGATAGTCAGGAGGAAATTATTGATGAAGAAATGGAACAAGATGAAATCGAATATAACTGATGAAGAATTAAAATATAAATTCATGAATGGTTATAATTTGTTTTATCAAGAAGATAGTGACAAAATTACCATCATTGGCATGAAGAAAAATTTGTTATTCTATTTAACATCTTCATGTAGTTCCAAGGATATTCCTATGGTAAAGACCATAAAGACTAGATGTAATGATATGGCTTGGTATATATTGGAATGTCCTTTCTTTCGCTCTGAAGAAGGAAGATGTATCAATGTGAACGATTGTCATATGATGGGAGAAATGCCAAGACAAGAAGTAAATGTATTGAAAGAATACCTATCAAGAAAGGAGATTTATATTTAATATGGCAAATAGAGAAAGAACAATCGAAAATAAAATCAAATTTTATGAGAATAAAATTGTTGCTTCTGAAACATTGATGGCAGAAGAACAACAAAAACTAGAAGGGTATAAGATGGAATTGAAAAAATGGCAGGTACATAAGAAAAATCTTGAAAAACTATTTCAAGAAATTGATAATGATGTTTAATTCGGTAAAAATTACAAGTGTAAAAAAATACACGCTATGAGAAGTCCATAATGGAACGCTAAGAGCCATCTTTACTTTCATGAACAACAAATCAAGAAAGTTTGTAATTCGTCTTAGCGTTCGACTGTGGAAGTCGATTTTTTTCAAAAACGCAATTTTTAGTCTGAAAATAATAAAAAAAGACTAGGAAAGGATAAAAAGATGAAAAAAAGAGTGTTTATTGATATGGATGGAACATTGTATAGATTTCATGATCATATACTAGATGAATCAGGTCATGTACAAATCGAGAAAATGTACGAGCCTGATTTTTTTATAAAACTGGACCCTTTTGAAAACATGAAGGAAGCAGTGAACCTTTTATATGAAGCAGATAAAGAGGAAGTAGAAATTTTTGTTCTTTCTTCGGCTGATATAAAAGAAGTGGTTGAACAAAAAAACTACTGTCTTGATAGAGATTTTCCATTCATTGATGAAGGGCATAGATTATTTCCAAAAACATGGGAAAATAAAACAGATAAAATACCCGAAGGAATTCGTGCAGGAGATATTTTAATTGATGATTACAATGTCAATCTTGAACAATGGAAAGATAAGGGTGGTGCATCCATTAAGTTTGTGAATAACATCAATCATCAAGGAAAAGGTAGATATGGTGGAGATGTAGGAAAACTATGGGAGCATGAAATCCTACGCTACGATATGAAACCTAAAGAAATCGTATTAAACATTGAAGAAATAATTGGGATACAAAGAGATAGATTTTTATTTCGATTTCCTGATGAGGGGAAAAACAAAGTTATTATGGAAAAAATAAGTTCTGTATTTAATGAATGGAATTTATGTGAACATAATAGCAGTGTTTATATGGTGTTTACAGGAGATTTAGAAGAAAACACTACTTTCGATTATGAATGGATGATAAAGAATATGGATAAAGAAATGATTGAAAACGGACATCATTCAAGCTATGCAGAGGCTTTGTATTATTGGATAGATGATGTTATCCAAGATATTCATGACATTGGTGTGTGGGATGAACAAAAAGGACATGATTTCTATTTGAGTGTAGAAGAACTTGAATATTGTGGGTTGAAGGAAATCTACCAAGAAGAGAAAGATTATGCGTTAGAAATGATTGAAGAAGATTTAGATGAAATTGATAAGTAAGTGTGATGCGTTAAATATAGGTCTGTCATGACATTTAAAAGTCTGTTATAATATAAATTAAACAGAATGAGGTGAAGATAATGAATCCTTTTAAAAAAGCGATAAAAGAATCTCAAGATTATTACGAAAATTTCATTACTCGTAGTGTCCATAGTTCAAATAAAATTGAAGGAAATACTTTATCATATGCAGAAACCTACGCTATCATATTTAATGATAATTCATTTTCTCTATCAGATGTAAAACCTAGAGAAATCTATGAAGCAATCAATTTAAAATATGCGTTACAAGAATCATTGAAACAACAAGACAATGAAATCAATCCATCTTTAATTGTAAAGCTAAATGAAATTATCAATAAAAATATCAAAGATACGAGTGGTTATCGTAAAATTCCAGTGTTTATTCGTGGGGCAGATTTTGTACCCCCTGAAGCTAAATATGTATCGAATATGGTAATGGAACAACTCTATTTTTACAATCATAGTACATTGCCATTGTTAGAAAGAATTGCAGATTTTCATATTCAATTTGAACATATACACCCTTTTGAAGATGGTAATGGCAGAACAGGTAGACTACTCATCAATCACGAATTGATTCGTAATAATGAAATACCAATCGTTATCCCTGATAATAAAAGAGCTGAATATTTTGAATACTTGCAAAATTATGATGTTAAAGGTTTAGCTCATATGATTGAAGAATTACAAAAAGTAGAGAAAGAAAAAATGAATTTATATGTAAAAGAAATTGTTAGTGAAGATATAGATAAAAGTATTGAAGAAGATTTTGAAGATAGAGATATTTGAAGTGTTAAAAGCAATGTTCATAAATGATGACTTGCTTTTTTTACTAGGAAGAGGGTGGAACTATGATTTATGTTACAGGAGATATTCATGGTGAAATAGATATTTCGAAGTTGAACACTCAAAATTTCTCGCAAGCCAAGGCAGGTGATTATTTGATTGTCTGTGGAGATTTTGGTTTGATATGGGATATGAAACCAAGCAGGGCTGAAGAATATTGGATGAAATGGTTATCCGAAAAACCTTGGATTACTTTGTTTGTGGATGGGAATCATGAGAACTTTGATCGTTTAAAAAACTATCCTATTACAGAAGAATGGGGTGGGAAGGTTCAAAAGATTTATGACAAGGTTTACCACTTAATGCGTGGAGAAATATACATGATAGAAGACAAGAAAATCTTTACTTTTGGTGGAGCGTTCTCACATGATAAAATGTATCGTAGAGAAGGAATTTCTTGGTGGGAAGATGAACTACCAACAAAAGAAGAATGTGAATATGCAATAGCGAATTTGAAAACTGTTGGAGATACTGTAGATGTCATTATCACACATGATGCACCGAAAAGCATTGCTCGAAGATATGGATATGATAGAGTAGATATGAGTCAAGTGTATGCAACAGACAAGGAAGATATAACGGCATTCTTAGAACATATTTCACATTTTGTAAACTATAAACAATGGTATTGTGGACATTACCATATGGACTTTGATGATAGTGAGTCCTTTCATTTTCTTTACCAAACAATTTTAAAGATTGATATGTAATGGAGAGCATTTCTCCATTTTTTTTATTTTAGAGAGGAGCAAATATGCCTGAAAAAAAGAAGTTAAGTAAGACTAGAGAAATGCTAGTTAATGAGTATATTAAATCACTCGAACAAGACCAGTTGCCTTGGATAAAGGATTGGGGAAGCAAGCCACCTCATAACGCAATTACAAGGACACCATACAGACTTTTTAACAAAGTTTTACTTTGGTATATCCAAGAACAAAATCAATATGAGGATAGTCGTTGGTGTACGATACGACAGGCAGAATCAAGAGAATGGTTTGTTAAAAAGGGAGAGAAATCCATTCCATTAGAATTTTATTATTACTACAATAAGAAAACTCATAAATCAATGACGATTGAAGAGTTTTATAAATTTGTTTCAGATTTGAGAAAAGAAGGAATCTATGATGATGAAAAAACGCAGGAGTTATTAAAAGAATATATCCTTACCAGTTCTTCATTCAATGTGTTTAATGTGCAGGCACAAATGGAGCATAGACACTATATAAAGGATGGTACAGAGTATGTAAAAGCTACCGATTATTACCAGTTACTAAAAGAAATTAAGGCTGATAAAAAAGCGAGTTATGAAGAAAAAAATCAGCGTTATGCAGAATTGAAAGAACGATATGAATTAGTGACAGAAGAAATTCCTATTGAGAAAGAGCCTACGATTGAATACAAAACAAATGAAGTCGTAGATAACATTATTAAGAATATGGGAGTAGGTTATGAAGAAAAGGGAGATAGAGCATACTATAGCCCTGCAAACGATACAATCACTTTACCACCAATGACAACATTCCATTCCGAGTATGGATACTACGCAACAAAGTTACATGAATCATGTCATGCAACAGGGCATTCCAGTCGCTTGAATCGTGATATAGAAAATAGATTTGGAAGTCAAAAATATGCAATAGAAGAACTACGAGCAGAAATTGGTTCTTCTTTTTTAATGGCAGAGTTAGGACTTGAAGCCGATGAAAATCATGTTAATAATCATAAGGCTTATATTCAAAGTTGGATTTCTGAATTGAAGAACGATCCAAAAGTTTTATTTGATGCGATTAAGGATGCTGATGAAATTGTAGATTACATTAAAGATATTGAGGACTTTGAAAAGTATATTTCACTGTCTGAAATTGAACAGGAAACACTGGATACAATAGAAGAAGATATGGATGAATTAGAAATGGAAATGTAAGGTGACAAGAGATGAAATATGCAAATAAAGAAGCGTTATTAGAAGCGTTAAGTTTAAATAAAAATGCCAGTGCAGGCTATGATGAATATCCTGAAGAAGATATGGAGTCTATTACTTTTCATAAATCGGAAGAGGAAGAAATTACAAAAGAGTTTGATACAACAGTAGATTATGAAGGTGTATTGGAATGAATACGGATACGATTCAAATGAGTTTATTTGATTACTTTATGGAAGATGAACAGTTTACCATTCCTGAAGCTACAGCCCTTGTAAAAGAACAAAAAAATCTACAAGTGAATGATGAATCTATTCGTGCTAGAATCTATGAAGGACTTGAATTAGGTATCTTTAAAAGAGTTGCTAGAGGTGTTTATAAGGTAGAAAGTCAATTAGAACAGAAGAAAACTACTTGTCTTCTAATCAATGGAGATGGTCGTGATTTATCGTTTATTGAAGACAACAGCATTGATGGAATCATCACAGACCATCCGTATGATTTAACAAAATCTTTGACTGGTGGTAACAGAAAGTTTGCGACATACGAATTATTTAAGTACACAAAAAAGGATTTTCAAGAGAAGATGCGTGTATTAAAAGAAGGAGCGTTTTGTGTAGAATTCTTACCTGAAGAGAATGAAGTAAATTATCAATACTTGTATGAAATCAAACAAATGGCAATCAAAGAAGGCTTTAAATATTTTGCAAAAGTGCCTTGGATAAAAGGCGATTTTAAAGCAAATACAGGGAGAAAATCAAAGAACAGGGAAGACATCATGTTCTTCTCAAAAGGAGAACCACGCACTCTTAAACTGGATGCAAAGAAGAATATTCAACTTGCGAAAGAAAATGATGTTGATGTAAAAGGATTGACTTCTTATGAAGTGAAAGAGCGTTTAGAAGAAAATGGATTAAGTGTTTTTTACATGAAAGGGACAAGTGGAATGTTACCTACAGAATTTCAAAGTGAAGTAGAAAACTTTCCAAAAGAATTTGATTTTCAACCAAGAAGTCGGACTCAAAAAGTGATGGAAGCAGAGAAGCCAGTAGCACTTATGGAATCTATTATTGAATATATCTCGTTACCTGACGAACTTCTTTTAGATCAATTTGGGGGTAGTGGAAACTTTGGAATTGCGTGTTTAAATACAAATAGAAATGCAATCATAGTGGAGAAAGATGAACAAACTTTTGAACGCATGAAGGACAATATTGTGAATACTATGAAAGATAAAAGCGAAGCCAATATCTCAATCGAAGAAGTTGATTTAGATGAAGATATGGAGATGGAAATGGAGCTTATGTAGATGAAAGAACCATCAACAAAAGTGTTTGTAATTGCTCTGATAGGAACAATTTGTTTCTGTTTATTTATCTTTATTAAGCAACTAATAAAGGAGTACAAATTACGAAAATCTATTTTAAATGGATATTTTGTAAGTGCAGATATATTTCTGAAAAAATGGAGCGATATATATAAAAACGAAACATGGAACAAGTCAGGGTGTTATGTGATTCTTATATATAATCATGTCGTAAATGATTTTCATAAAGAAAAATATGAAGCAATTTACATAGGTCAATCGTTGCATTTAGCGAATAGAGTGAAACAACATTTACAAGGAAACGGAAATAAAAAAGTGTATCAAGATTATCAAAATGGGAAACAAATCTACATTCATTTAGAACGCTGTATGCCTTCATATATGAACAGAATGGAGAAAGATTTGATACGATCTTTTAAAGCTACAAAGTCTTATAATATTCAAAAAGGTGGTGGAAAACATAGACGAAACAAAGATAATTTTAAATACAAATGAGATATAGTTAAGATACTTAAATACTAATTTCTTAAATACAAAAATGAAATTTTTGCACACGAAAGTGGTGTAGGGAAGTGAATCCCTGCATCACTTTTTTTACAGTTAGGAGTGAATGAAAATGAAATTTGCAAGAGTGACTACCTACAATTTTGGTACAACAAAATTGAATCGTAGAAGGGTTTCAGGGACTATCCCTGACAAGCAAAGGGTGTGTATAGACACCATGCTTGTTATATACAATTACAACCTATTGGGAAACAGATTGTGAGGGGAAAATATGGAATTCAAAAGAATACCTTTTATCGCTGTTCAAAGAAAATTTAATCTAACAGATAGACAGATGTATTACATACGAGATCGAATTAGAAAATATCATAAAGAAGATGAATGGTTCATATTTGAGTACAACGCAATCGGAGAAAAAGAACTGTGGATTTATTTGGAAGGTGTGCATTGGATAGAAGAAGTATATCTTCAATATGATACACCATACATTGAAGCAGAAATCCAATTTGTATCGAAACAGATTAAGAGATTAGAAGAAGAATTAAATGTGCATTGTGATCCTATCCACTGTGAAGATATGGACATCAATGAACTCTCTATTTATTTTCAAAAAGCACAGAAGACGATCTATAACGAAATCAATAAAAACAGGAAGGATTTAGAAAAATATATCATTGGAAAGAAACCAATAAAGCTATCTGAAGAAGGGGTGTGTTGGATGGAATTGAACCTATATCGGAAGCGATATATGAAAGACCTCTACTTATACAAAAGAGTGATGCAGGATAGAAAGCGAGAAAAAAACAATGCGACAAAAATTACACGAGGATGATAAAAGAAAACGAGTCAATGTTTTGCTTAGTAATAATGAACGAGAACTGTTAAAAGAAAAGATGGATAAATATGGATACGCAGATTTATCATCCTATTTACGAGATGCAGGAATATACGAAAGACTGTATTTGGAAGATATAGATGGCAAAAAAGAAATATCTGAACTTGTTAGTAATATGATTGGAGAAATCAGGAAGTATTTATTTGAACAGAATAAAATATTGATGAAAAGCAGTCTTACAAGAAATGACATTCAGTTGTTGTCTGAACAAAACGATAAAATTTTAGAATCGAATATGAATTTAGTAAAACTTATAAATGAAGTGTTGTGGGTATCTTCAAGAGTTATTGCTGAAGACCCTAGCCGATTTGTTCAACAAGCAAAACTATTTGATGATGATGCAAAATAGAAAGGGGGGCAATGAAATGCCATATACAAAAAGAATACCAATACACGCAGGAGAAAGAGGAACAGGTTTATATAATTGTTTGGAGTATGTACGCAATGGAGATAAGACAGAGGATGGGATTTTGGTAAATTCCTTAAACTGTACAGTGGAATTTGCAGAGCAGGAATTTCTTTATATTCAAAGAAAATATCATAAAGAAAATGATGATAGAGTTGCCTATCATGTTATTCAATCTTTCGATATACGAGATAATATAACTCCTGAACAAGCAAACGAAATAGGAATGAAATTGTGTAAAGAGATTTATCCAAACTATCAATGTGTCGTAAGTACCCATATTGATAAAGGGCACCTGCATAATCATATTGTTTTAAACGCAACCAGTTTGTCAGGAAGAAAGTTAGAAGATAGATTGGCAAATAAAACAGAAGGACTATACGGATTAAGGGAAGCGAGTGATCGTATCGGTTTAGCATATGGATGTCATGTGATGAAAGACTTTAAACCGATTGGTAGATACAGAAGAAAAGACTATTCAGGGAAACTTCAAGAAACAACAATTAAAAAGATATATGAAAATGCAACAGCGATTTGGAAACCACGAATTATTGAGCAAATTGAGAAATTAAAAAAAGAAACAAACTCGTTTGATGAATTGATGGAACGATTAGCTTTGGAAGGGTATCAAATTAAAAGGGGAAAATATCTAAGTATAAAACCGTATGGTAAAGAAAGGTTTACTAGACTTCATAAATTAGGAGAAGAATATAGTGAGGAAGCACTTCGCCAGTTCTTCAAGGACAAGAAAAAAGGAAGTTTTGTGAAACAGTTAAAGGCTGTAAATGGTTATAAAGGAAGGAGCAAGTATTCCGATTCTTATGTGGAATTAGCTACGAATTCTAAATTAGCTATGGAACTGTCTAGTAAAGGACAACGAGCAAGCAAAGAATATCCTAAATACTATAATTCAAGATATGAAGAATTTTTGCGATATAAAGAACTTGCAAAATCATTGGATTTTATGAGTCAAGAAAAAATATTCTCTTATGAAGATCTAGCTGAAAAAATTGAAGCTGTAGAACTTGAATTAGCTGAACGAGAAGCAGAATATGAGAAACAAAAATCAATCGTTAGAACTTTTGAAGAAAACGAGCCATTTGCACATACTTATATTGAAACTTACAATGCTTATACGCTTTATAAAGAGCAGGTTGAAAAGTTTGGAGAAGAGAATATTACAATAAGTGAAGATGTACAGGAACACCTTACAGCGAAGGAAAACTTAAATGATGCCGAATTGCAGGAAGTACGAGAATTTATTCGTGGCTGCGGGCAAGAAAAAAGAGAAGCAAACAGACAGTATTCTTATATTACTTATCTTCACAGCAAATTAACAGATTATGATAAGTTGCGTTCGAGAGCCTTGGAGATGAACGGATATATTAAAGGCATGAATTTTGGTATTAAGATGATTGACGAAAAACGCTCAACAGATGAATTCTATTGTGTTAAATTACCATACACAAAAAAGTATGTTTATTTAAATAAGAATTGTGTCACATGGAAGGAACATGGAGTGCGAGCAACTATGTATTTGATTGATGATGAAACATACGAACTATATAATGAAGACAATCAAAAGATTGGAGAAGTTTCAGGAGAACAGCTAGAACAGATTTCTAACGAGGAAAAGGAAGAAGTAAAAGAATATTATGCTTCATTGAAAGTAGAGGTGTAAGAAATGAAAAAGAAGCTAGTCCTTGGTGGACTTATTACTTTATTAACTGTTTCTTTAATTCCATTCGTGAATTTATTTTTTAAAAAACAGGAAAAGAAGGAAATTGAAAACAGTGTGAAAGAAGTAGTACAGGAGAAAGAATCAAAAAAAGAAGAA
>OATH01000447.1_pt1 | contig 30756 bp, 30 predicted proteins | sample 1494971 | NCBI WGS metagenome assembly OATH01 (sample SAMEA2579949, study PRJEB22360) | human gut metagenome
TCAACCACCTAACTTGTCGGTAGCACGTTCGCGAGTAGCCGTCGGAGTCCTTGCAGCTGTAGCGCTCATAGGCGATGCCCTGATAGTCGGCGGGCTTTACGCAGGCCTTTGAATGCACCGTGGTGCAGTGCCCGTCGCCATCGCAGCTTTCGTATTCGCCGTTGTAGTTGTATTTCGAGCGCTTCTTGGCGTAGTACCTGTTGCCGGAGCGCGAGAACTCGTTGCTCGACAAGACGCCCTGCAGGAGGTACCCGCGCGGCGCTTCCTCGTAGCCGTCGCCCAGCAACATGCACGGGTCGTAGCGGCCGTCGTTGCGTTGGGCATAGTTCCCTTCGCCCGATTGCGGACAACAAGGCATCGAGCATGGGTTGTGGCGTTTGGTTGAGCAGTCGATGTATTTCTCCACGGGGGGATGGCATTCGCTCACGGACTTCCAACCGTTGGGGTTCGCGAGGCACAAAAGCAGCTCACAACCCCAGCGGTCGTCGCCCGTCATGAGTTGATCGGCAGGGTAGAGCGCGTCGCTGTTGGTGGAAACCGGGCCAGTTGCAGCTGCGAAAGCGGAGCCGATCAATAGAGACGAAAGGAGCGTCGCCGCTAGAAGGCCTTTGACCATGTCAGCCCTCCGAAGTGCGGGGTTCAACCGGTCGGCGATTGAGCTCCGCGAGGATGTCTCGCGAGTCCCAGCGCGTGTAGCGCTTGCGCTGCCGCACGGGTTTCGGGAAGCCGCGGTCGGCACGAACCCAGGCATAAATCGTCTTGGGCGTCACGCCAAAAATTTGCGCAACTTGCTTGGCGGTCAGAAAGGAGATGGAACTCAGAGAGGTTTCAGCCATACGTGCCTCAAGGGGTTCTTTCCGGTAACCGGTCGATCGACCCGTTACCGGACGCGGGTTGAAGAACGTAACTTCACGAGCTCCTTATCGAAGTCGCTTTCGAAAGCGTCAGTGAGAACGACCAAGGTGTCTTGAAGTTACGTATCGGGAGAAATTTCCCGTATCATACAACACATTAGTAAGTCTTACTAACACTGCACACTGCAAGAAACGTACAAACTTGGCCGTTTTCTCAAAATTTGTTATATAAAGGAATTACGAAAATTCCGATTCCTTGACAAACACGAGGCCGGCTGTGACTGAAAAGAGCATCTATGACATTCGACGTGAAAACCTGAACATCTTGATTGATGTCTATGGATCGATCGCAAGAATCAATCAGCTAACGGGGCGTCCGCGTACGGACTCTTCGCTCAGTCAGATTCGCAATCAGACGGTCAATACGGTGAACCACAACGTCCGTCGAATGGGAAAGAACCTTGCGCGATCCCTGGAAAAGCAATTGCGTTTGGGGGAAGGCTGGTTCGATGTAGAACGCCAGGACGGCAACTCCGTTGCGGTGATCAACGTTCCTTTTGGTCAGGACGACGATGACGGCACGATCAAAATTTCCCCGATCGAGAAGCCGGTTGGGGCAGGCGGTTCTTCACCGCTTAACCCTAAAAAGGACTTTATTGAAATGGGAAATCGTTTCTTTGACAAAATCATCGGTGCGCCCGGCGGCGCGACTCATGACCCTTCCGGGCTTCGCTTCCATGAGGCCGACAGCGATGCGTTTGCCGAGATTCCTCGTGACACGATCCTGATCGTAGACACCAATGTCCGTCAGTTCACCAAGCCGGGGTTCTACCTTATTCGCGTGAACGGCAACGACCTTTTGGTGAAAATTCGCCAGGGGATCGACGGACAGTTCTTGATCTCTGCTGACGATTCGCTCCACGAAGAAAAGCCTTCGCTCGATGGCGTCGCCATCGTCGGACAGGCGATCTATGGATGGAAGGGTTTCCGGCTCTGATCGACCGTCATCGCGCTTTTTCTAACCTCTGACGCTCTGCCGCCTTCGGGCGGCATTTTTGTACGCAAAGCCAGGTTTTGCATATCTTCTGGACGATTTTGTAACGGAATTTGATGGGGTGCGAATTTTGATTTGTAAGTAAAAACTGAAACAGACAAAGTACAAAATTTTGTGTTTTGTGATAAATTGGACTGCGGAATACTTACAAACACAGATCAGGAACGCCTCTATGCTCCGGGATTTGCTGCCCTTCATTTGCCGTAGGCTGGGACTCTCAACGATTCAGCTCGGAATCTTGGACTCGCTGACGCTGCGCTTGGCAGTGGGCCAAAAATTGCGAAAAGACCAGGTTGCGATGCTGTACGCAGACATGCCGGCGCGTGATTTGGAGGCCGTGCTCTCCGTCTTCTTTGAGGAGTCGTCTGATGGGCATTTGTCTTCAGCCGAGGCGCAGTTGCTGCACGAGGAGATGGTGAACGGCACCGCTTCAGGCGCTACGAGCGATTCAACGAACGCGACGCCCGAAGCAGGCAATCAAGAGGAAGAAGAAAAGCGGATTCGCCGCAGTCAAAAGGCATCCAAAGCCTCGAAAGCTCGGTGGGAACGCGAGCGCGAACGGCGACGTCAGCAGCAGACAGAACGAGCAACGGAGGATGGCCGCTCTTCCTCCGAGCAATCCTCCGGGCTTATCGAGGAAGCTCACACGCAACAGCTTGATTCTCCCGAGCAGCGCAAGGATGCGCAAGAAGAAAACGACACAATTCTCCAAGCTTCTGCCGAGCAAAGCGCAAATGCTCCCGAGCATTCGAAGGAGCTGCAAGCACGGCGCAAGCATTCCGAGCATGCGCAAGCACGGACTTCGACGGAAAACGTGCCCGCTCACCCGGGATCGACGAGCACGCCGAGCTCAAGCTCGGAGCATGAAAGCATGCTCCCGAGGATTGTCCCCAAGGAAAGCAACGAGGATGCACAAGGAAAGCTTGAAGCCAGCGAAGCTTCCGAGCATTCCTCCGAGAAGACGAAAAGCTCGGAGCACCTTCCCCAAGAATCCGGCCCATTCTCCCAAGCTTCTTCACAAGCACTCACGCGCGCGCATGTTCGCGCGTCGGATCTGATTTATCCGATATCCGATTCTGATCCGATCGGATCAGATCAGATCGGTAATCAGTGGATCGAAGCATTGCGCGCGCGAGGTTTTGCCGAAGGACAGCTGCGGAAAGCCCGGAACGAATTTGAGGCTTTGATCCGGGGAGGACTGTCCTTGGAGCAGCTTCAGGTTGTGGCTGATCGTGTGATCGCCAACAAGCCCGGTGATTTTGCCTATGCCGTTCGCTACTTGCTCACAGCCTGCACGAACGAATTGGCCGCGGCTAAGGCGGGACCTCCTGCAACGGCGAAAGCTCCTGGCGGTCTCGTCAAGGTTGCGCCTGTAATGGCTCCCCAAAAAACGGAGGAAGAGGAAGTCGCTGCCTTAGAGCGGTTTCTGCAGCAAGGCGCAAATCCCTTCTGCCTTCCGGACCAGAAGCTGCCAGCGGTGCAACGGCTCCTTGAACGCGCACGCGACGACTGGCTCATGGCCGGCAAAGCGGTGGAAGGCATCAGCCCGGCCGGTAAGCCCGTGCGTGACCCGAGGGTAGCCAAACAAATCAAGTACTACGGAGTGGAAGATGCAAAAGCTCGAATTGCAAAGCAGCGCCGCAACTGATCGTCTGAGCCGGTCGGCGTATTGCGAGAAACACGGCGAATACGTCGAAGCCGGGCGGAAAGTCTTTGGGCATGTTGTTTGGTTTGGCTGTGCGAAGTGCCAGAAGGAGGAGCGTAAGCACCAGGAGATGCTCCAAAAGCTCGAAGAAGCACGAGGACGTGCTTGGAGCTATCGGCAGCTGTTCGGAGAATGGCTTCCCAAAGCCTTCGACTTTCCACTTGAAAGCTTTGAGGTGCTTGATGCAGCCATGGGGGACGTCTACTGCGTGGCCGAGGAATACGTGCGCAACTTTTATCGCTACCGAAGCGAAGGACGCGGTTTGTTTTTCACGGGCACGGCCGGTACCGGCAAGACCAAGCTCGCTTGCGGCGTGCTCAAGTCGCTATTCCCGGACGTTGTCGGCTGCTACGTCACGCTGAGTGACCTGGGGGACCGCGTGCGTCAAACGTGGCGAAGTGCGAGTGGGGAAAGCGCTCCCTTTACCGAGGCGCAGCTTTTTAACGCTGTTTACCGAGCCCCGCTTTTGGTGCTCGACGAAATTGGAACGATTGCCAAGCCCCAGGACGGCGAACTGCTTTTCAAGGTGATCAACACGCGCTACAGCAACCTGCTGCCGACGATCGGGATTTCGAACCTGAGCTTAACGGAGCTCTGCAGCCTCTACAGCGACCGTCTCAGCCGTCGATTGGAGGAGAGAAGCCGGACGGTCGTCTTTGATTGGACGCCTTGGCAAGAGCGCCATCAGCAGAACGGAAACGGATTTTTTTTTCAGGAAGGTGAACGATGACGAATAGCCTCAGAAAGCCCACTCGCCTCACGACCCGCATCGAAAAGGCAACCCTAGTCGCAATCGAATTGTTGCATCCGAACTTGGAGCACGAACTTGCGCCGATTTCCGCGCGGCAGTTGCTCGACAGCGTGCAGCACAGCATGCCCAACGACCAGGTCACCGAAAGCGAACTGTTGATCGCCGTGAACAAGCTCCACCAGAAGGGCCATTTGGCGGAGCTGCAGATTCAGGCCGCACCCGAAGACGGCAGTCTCGTCTTCATGGTGCAAGGCAGCGGCTACGCCGAGCGTTCCCGCGGCTACAAACAATCATGGCGCAGGAAGTACACAGCTTATGGGCTCAAGTACACCATTGCGTTTCTGACCCCGGAACAGGCGGAGCTCGTGCAGCGGCTGCATAGCGCGAACCTTGCCCGCTGCAAAGCCGCTATCGCCCGTGACGCCAACGGCAAGTTGGCCGCTGCGGTGCAGCCCGTGGAAGACGCGGCCACGCAGGCCTTGAAGTCCGCCGTGATGGCGATCGGAGGTTGAGATGAAGAGACTCGCGATCATGAATGAGAAAGGCGGTGTCGGGAAATCCATGGTGGCTTGCCAGTTTGCCTTTTATGCCGCACTCAAGCGCGGGCTGCGCGTCCTGGTGCTCGACTTCGACCAACAGGGGAACACGACCAACACGCTCACGCATTCGGGCAAATGCTGCGTCGCCACGGTTTCGACCGGAAAGCTCCTTGTGAACGCGGAAGTCCCGAGCGCTGAAGAGCTTGATGCGCCCTTCGTGCTGATGCCTGCGGACAACTACTTGGTGCAGCTCGAACGCACGGGCGTAACAAATCACCAGACGTTCATTTTGAACCTCAACAACGCCTTGGAGACGCTCGACGACCAGTTCGATCTCTGCGTCATCGACACCAATCCGTCGCCCGACGTACGGGCTACGGCTGCGATGGCAAACGCCACGCACGTTCTTGCCCCGTTGGAACTGAAACAAGAGTCGCTCGACGGCGTTTTCGAGCTCCTCAACAAAGTGCGCGCTGTGCAGGAGAGCTTGAACCCGGAGCTGCAGCTTTTGGGACTGCTGCCGAATTTGGTCGAAAAGAAGCCCTACCAGATTGCCGGGCTCAATGCTCTTCTCACCGGAGCCGGGAAATTCCTTTTCATGCTGCCGAGCGGCAAGCCTGCGGCGATTCCCAATGCAGCAGCCATTGCCGAGGCACAAGGGGACGGCCGACCGCTATGGGAAGGCCCGCGCACGAAGGTGGAGCGCGTGTCGGGTATTTGTCGACAGGTGTGGGAAGCCATGGTCGACCAAATGGGGCTTGAAAACCGAGCCGAACAACAACCGCAGGAGAAAGCGTGATGGCACTGGACGTTTCAAGACTCAAGGCAATGACGGAAGGTTATTCCTCGCTCGGACACCACCCCGGCAACAGCGTGTTGGAGATTGCGCTCGACAAAATCGAACGAGACGAGTCGCAGCCGCGAAAGAACTTTGACGAGGACACGCTGCGCGACCTTGCTGAGTCCATTGAAGCCTATGGACTGCTGCAGCCCATCGTCGTTCGCAAAAAGCCGAACGCTCTGGACCGCTACATCATCGTGGCGGGCGAACGCCGGTACCGAGCTTCACTGTTGCTCAAAGCCCGCACGATCAAGGCGGTGCTGCTTGAGACAAAAACCGACGACGCCGAGCTCGGCTACCTGCAGGTGATTGAAAACATCAAGCGCGACGCGCTTACGACAGCCGAACTCGCTGACTTCATCGCCGGTCGTATCGCCGCGAAGGAAACGGCCGTTTCGATCGGCAAGAAGTTGGGCATTTCCAAGCCGCAAATGACACGCTACGCAGCCTGGGCTGAGATGCCGGAGAGTATTCGTGAACTTGTTCGTTTGCAGAAAGGTCCTTCGATCAAGATCGCCTACGAGCTCTTTCGCAAGTGGAAAGAAACGCCGGAGGTCGTTGAGGCCGCCATTTCAGAGTCGGCGGATGACTTTGAGTGGACGATGGCAGCGGTCAAGCGGATCGGCAGCGCACCGGAGGTCGAGGTGGTCGACACCGAGGCGGCAGAGCGTTTTGAGGCGGGACAAGCCCCGGGCGACGAAGGCACTTCGGACGAGCCGCAGACCACTGAGACCAAGGACGCGGAAGTGCAATGGGACGTCGGTGCGGACGAAGATGATGAACCGGTAGCTTCAGAGGAATCAACCGATTTCGAGGAAGTGTCCTTTGAAGAAGCGGCCGTTGAAACGACCGACGCACGCTCGGCGAATACACGCCTCCCCCGCGTTGTGGTTTCGATTGATGGACGAGAAGCGGCTTTGATCCTCAAACACACGGCCGACGGTTTCGTGACGGTGAAGTTTCTCGATGAGGACGATGCCGAGGCCGTCGACGTGGAAGCTGACCGCGTGCGTTTGCTGAGGGTGGACGATGGACAAGACGAATGACAGCGCCGTGCTTTCCCTCCGCCTTCAAGGCGCTGTATTGGCGGAACTGACCGAGCGTGCGCAGTACGCGGGAAAGACGCGCTCTCGATTTGCGCGGGAGCTCATCATGAAGTCGCTAGCGGTTCCCGCCCCGGCGAGAACGATCTTTCGGACGGCGGACGAGGAGGAACTGACGAAGCCGCACGCGCTCAAGCTGCTGCTCAAAGATAGTGAGAACGCCGCGCTCATGCGCATTGCGGCGGTTCAAGGCGTGAGTCGCCAGCAGCTTGTGATAGGACTCATTCGAATGGCCGCTGCGTCGGAAGCACAGTTCACCAAAGACGAAACGCAAGCGCTCTATGCGGCGACATGGGAGCTTCGCAAGATCGGCGTGAACATCAATCAGATTGCCCGACGCTTGAACGAGGAAGCCAAGGCAGGCCGTCTGCGTGGAACGGAAGCCGCCCAGTTTCTCAAGCTTTCAACGGCACTGACGAACCGCATGGAGCACGTTGTCGGTAAGGTGGGCGACCTCATCAAAGCAAGCCGTGCTCGGTGCAAGCTCGTTGAAGTTGCAAGGGAGAACCAATCATGAAAAGAGAAGCATTGCTTGCGCTTGCTGCCGAATTCCGAGAAGCCAATCCGAAGCTTGCCGAGCATGGATTCGTGACGATCTACAAGGGGATGGTCACCGGGTGGAAACGGACGCTGAATCACCCCGGGACGGAGGTCCCGGGAGCCTACGCCGTAGGAGCGGACGCGAGCATTTACCGCGCTTGCGGCGGGGATGAGGAGCACGGTGCGCGAGTGTTTTTTCCTGCTGCCGACGAATGCTTGAACGAGGACGAAGCATGCACGGAATGCTCGCAAGCATGTTGCGGATGCTCGGAGCATCAGCCGAATGATTGTGGAGCATCAATTCAAGCCAGCGGCCTTGACAATGCAAGCAGCCGCTAGGCATACTTCAACCCAAGTCCTCCGTGAAAGCGACGGAGGCCGGGCCTAGGAAACCCGAACCGGTGGCGTGAGCCGCATTATGGAGTTGTTCTCCGCGGCTTTTTTCATGCCTGCTAGTTCCTCAATTTTGAGGGGGTAGCGCAATTCAAGCACTTCAAGGTGCAGATCTCCATTATGGGAGAGGCTTGCGGGTCAGCTTCGTGCTGGGCCGTGCCACTGGACGGTTTTCCTACCCCGCAATGCCTCGCCCGCCACCCTAGGAAAGTGGCTCGAGGAAGTTTTTTCCCAGTGGAGACTGCTATGCAAGCTGTCATGAAAGGAACCGTTGCGCCGATCGTTGAGATCGTCGACGGTATTCCGACCGTACTTTCAACGAACGTTGCAGCTGTTTTCGAAAAACGAAACGACAACGTCATCCGTGACATCGAAGAGATCCTGAGCACTCTGCCCGAGAATCGCAAGGACAATTTCATCGAAACGCAGATTGAGCGCCCCAGCAACCTTGGACGCGGAACCGTAAAGAGCAAGGCTTATCGGCTGACCCGTGATGGTTTCACGTTTCTTGTCATGGGCTACACCGGCGAGAAAGCCGCGAGATTCAAGTGGGCTTACATCGACGAATTCAATCGACAGCAAGCCCTTCTCGAAAGCCAGGTCCTACCTCCGATGCAATCCGAGCGAACGCTGATCGCGGGAGATTCGCTTGCTGAAAACGTGTTGCGGGGACTCTCCGGCCAAATGGATGCGGAGAACGTGGGCGACAAGCTCGTGACTATTGGCACGGTGCTGCAGGTCGTCGGGGCCATTCAAAAGGTGCCCGCGTCGGGGCCGCAGCTGCAGGCCGCACTCAATGCGTTTCAGCTGGCGCTTGAGAATTTTTGTGACACTGATGAGTTAGAAAAGCAACGCCGCCGCAGCCTCAAGGCGCGCAATGCAGCCAGGGCGCGTTGGGATCGTATTCGCCAGGGAGGTGCCGAATGATGAGAGCAGAAATCACCCATCTTCCGATGTTTGACGAGTACGCCTTCATCGAGCAGCACGGTCAGGAACTCACGAGCGACGAGCTCGAAGTGCTTTCGGAGCGAATCGACAATCTTGATCGACACATCATTGCTTTCAACGATGCGGCGATCGACATGCTGCACCGCGCTATTTCTGATCGAGCCTTCGAAGAGGGTAGCGTCGTGGCGGCCAACCTCCTTGAACTACTTGCTGGAATGCAGCGGTACGTGTACCGGGCTCGCGAAGCGCTCGCAGAATGCGCGACCGACGAGACACCGTCAGGGTTGACCTTCTTAAGCGATACGTGAGCTCCCCGAAAAGTTTCCCCGGGAAACTTTTCGACGGCCCTCAGAGGGATGAGGGTGGTTGTGGTGGCTAGGGCAGGATCGCGAACTTGGGGCGAAACGTATACACGTCCGCCCAAGTTCGCTACAACCACCGCCGCTGGCGGTCGAGTCCTACGGCCTCGGGTAATCCTCTTTCAGGACGTGAGCCGCTTCTTGACTGGTGTGGCCCGTTTAAAGGCTTGATAAAATCGGCAGCTTCGAACACTTAAGGATGCTCTGAGCAAATCGAAAGATAATGCATTAATTGTATAAATATCAAATATATGATAGAATATATCTATCATGAATAGATTTGCGAGAGGCTTCTGATGGAACAGCTTTCGTTTTCAGACCTTGAAACCAGTCTTCGCCGGAAAACCCGCAAAACCCGTACGGAACGCCTCACCGAACGGTTGGAAAAGCTTGTCCCCTGGTCAGACCTTCTGGCACTGATTCAGCCCTTCTACTACGAGTCAGGCCGCCGCGGTCGGCAGCCCTTTCCTCTTGAACTGATGCTCCGGATCCATCTGCTTCAGATCGCCTACAACATGAGCGATCCCCAGATGGAGGACTTCCTTCACGAGAACTCTACTGCTCGAAAATTCGTGGGATTGGCGCTGGCGGACCGTACGCCGGACGAATCCACGATTCTCCAGTTCCGTCATCTGCTCGAGAAGCACAACCTCGGCAAGCAGGTCCTTGAACGGGTCAACGACGGCATCACCGCTGCCGGACTGGTGCTTTCCAAAGGACGCATTGTTGATGCCAGCTTCATTGAGGCTCCGAGCTCAACAAAGAATCGCGATCACAAGCGGGATCCGGAGATGTCGAGCGGCAAAAAGGGAAATACGTGGCATTTCGGCATGAAGATGCACGTCGCCACCGACGACATCATCGGCATCGTCACGAATGCCGTCTACGGACCTGCCAACGAGCATGACATCAGCCGTGCCCGGGAACTGATACCGTCAGAGACAGAGCAGGTGTACGGCGATGCCGGCTATGTCGGGATGGGAAAACGCGAGGAATTCCAGACCGATAAGGAAGCAGAAAAGCGCTCGTACCGGATCAACCTGCGGCCTGGAGTTTTGAAAGGACGCTCGGCTGAAGATCTTATCCGCAAAATCGAGCACTTCAAGTCCAGCGTCCGCTGCAAGGTTGAGCATGTCTTTGCGCGTGTGAAGCTTCAGATGTCGTACCGCAAGACCCGGTATCGCGGCATTGCGAAGAATGCGCATCGCATCAATACGATGCTGGCGCTCTGCAATCTCTTCACTTTCGATTGTTACCTGAAGAGATTGACGGCCTGATTGTGCCTATATTGTGGAAATTTCCACTAAAAACAGCATAAACTGCCAATTTTTAGACTGTAAACAACCGAATTTATGTGTTGGGTCCGGATTTTCCGGTTGCAGTCATAAAAATTGGCACTTGCTCAGACCTTCCTGAAGTATTGATGCCGGATTTATTACAATTTCGAGCCATAGCGGGATCCGATTGTTTTTTGAGGAACTAAGAAAATCATATCGGCAATCTCGCTATTTTTCTAGGTAAGCAGATGATTTAGATCATATTTTGATCTAATTTTGTGTTTGTTTATAAAGGGATTTTTCTAAGATCAAAGGTTGTAATACAAAATCATAAAGCGTCACCATCTGACGCAAATTAGTCCATTCGTGCAAAATCCCGGTTAGAGCTCTTCTACAACACCGAACTTTAGTGTCCTAAAGACGACTTTCAGGTTTATATTGGGAGATGAGGGATCAGCTGGAGAGCTCATTCAGTAGAGGCCGGACGTTAATTTGGGCTGGAGAGAAGCGAGATGAGCTTCAATCAGTCGAATTGCTCAAACGCGATAACTGCCATTCGGGGAAAGCATAAATATTTTGATTTTTAAGGAGAAACTCTAGAATCGCACGCTCTAATCAATTTAAAATTGGAGCTGTATCATGCAGTCGGGACTCCTCGTGTTCACGGATTTCCTAGGGATCGTAGCCTTCGCTTTGGCCGGTATTCTTGCAGCGGAAAATAAGCGCGTCGACCCCGTCGGTGTCTTCATCATGGCCTTCACCACCGCCTTCGGTGGCGGCATCATGCGCGACCTCATCATCGGGAATCGTCCGATGTACTGGATCGCGCACCAGGAATACGTTTGGGCAACACTCATCATGACGATGTTTGCGCCCTGCATCATCAAATACTTTCAGGAAAAGGTCCTGCGTCAGCTCTTCGTCTGGTCGGATGCGATCGGCCTTGGATTCTTCGCTGCCGGCGGCACTTCGCTTTCGATCACCTTTGGGCTGCCCTATCTTCCGTCGGTTCTTTTGGGTGTCTGCACCGGCGTATTCGGCGGGCTTCTGCGCGATGTGTTTCTCAACCGCATCCCGATGGTGATGTCGGACCGGCAGCCGTATGCCTTTTCGGCGTTTCTCGGGTCCTGGCTATATGTGGCGTTGAGAGTGCTCGAATGCCCGGAGTTCGTTTCGCTTTTCGCGTCGACTTTCTTCATTGTGGGGCTGCGGATGTTCTGCTGGTACCGAAAGCTTGAGTTCGTGCGCTACGGCTCCGGCATGGGCGATGACAGAATCTTCTCCAAGATTCGCCGTCAGCCCGCGAAGCCCCAGCCATCAGAGCACGAAGACGTTGCCTGAATCCGCGTCCGCAGCTTTGTCGTAAAGCGGAATCCGGTCGCCTTGATTGGGGCCCGCCATGTAAAGGTAGGCTGCAACCCAAGGTGTGATCTTGACCATCATCGGCGCAATGGCGTCGCGGAATAAAACGCTCGTTTCTGCGGCAATCTTGGCGGCTAGCTCCGAGTGGTGGCTGTTCTTGCGCGCGATGACGTACATTTCGCGGGACGCAACAGGTTCGGGCATCGGCCGCACATCAACGAGCTTTGCAAGGTCAGGGTGCTGGATAAGGGTTGAGGGGCGCGTTAGCGCCCAGCCGGCCCCATGCGCGACGTAATCGAGAAGGAGTGCATTGATGTCTACTTCGTAACGGTTTACGAAGGTGATTCCGAGCTGGTTGAAATACTTTTGCTGCAGCCGACCGCCTGAGTTGGAGCTGTTGTACTGCAAGATCGGGAGACCTGAGAACTGAAGCCGTTCCCAGGTAAGTTTTTCTGGGAGCGAGATGTTCTTCGGCAGAATGATGAGCGAAGGTTCTCTGAATACAAAATAGCGGTCGAGGTCGTTGCGGTTGGCAAATGGATCCGGGCAGACGATGGCATCGACCTGATCATGGTCGAGCAGCCGCAGAAGGTAGGATCCGATTCCTGTAAGGACGGATACTGTCGAGTAGTTTTTTCGGATCTTTTCGATGACGGGCCAGCTCATGGTTCGGGCGATCGACTCTACGAACCCAACGCGCAGGGGGGAGAGGAGCGCATTGTTGAGCCGCAGCTCTACGAGTTGTTCATCGAAGCGGCTTAGTTCAGACGAGAGAAACCGGTAGAGGGATTGCCCGGCCACCGTCATGCGGATGGGTCGGACGGAGTGGTCGAAAAGCGAAACGCCGAGGTCGTCTTCAAAGTCTGAAATGGTGCGTGATACGACGCTTTGGGAGATTTTCAAGATCCGAGCCGTGTCCGTGAAGCTCTTGCGTTCGCAGAGCGTACAGAAGACCCGAACTCTTATCTGGAAGAGGTGCATTGAGGGGCTGTTTTTCGTAGGAATCATCTTTAATCTCCAACCCCCGCTCGCTGGAGCGGAGGCGGCAATGCCTAGGTGCGTCGTTTTTATTCGAATCGGCAATCCTTGTATTTGACCGATTATCTCAGGAAAGCTGCGATGCCCGTAAATATCATCTGGCAGGAAAGAGAGGCGAGGATGAGGCCGGTAAGCTTCGAGAGCATCGAAATCCCGCTTCGTCCGATAAGACGTTTGAGTTCTGCAGAGAGATAGAGGAGCACGCCCACGCATGCCGAGGCGGCAATGATGGCGACGGCGGTGGTGAGCTGATCGGCGAGCCCCCTGATGTCGGAGCTCATGACAACGAGCGCACCCACGGAACCGGGCCCAAGCGTCATGGGAATGGCAAGAGGGACGACTGCCAGTTCAAGAATGGAGCGCTTGGAGTCGGGAAGCTGCACTTTACCGTTAACGAGGGAAACGGCGGAGAGGAAGAGAAGCGCTCCGGCGCCGATGCGGAAGGCGTCGACCGTAATCCCGAGAAGTTCGAAGATGGTTGCTCCGGCAAAAAAGAGAATAAGGCTGATGGCGATCACTGCAAGAGTGATGCGTACGGCAAGCTTGTGGCGAACTTCCACGGTTTCGTTTTCCGTCATGGCGATGAAGACGGCAACGATGAAGAAGGGCGTCAGGATGAAGAAGAACTTGACGAAAACAGCGAAAGCATCGGCGAACATGGGGCTCCCCTCAGCGGGAAAATGAATGCGCAGAAAACCCGCCGCCCCTCTTGCGAGCGGCTGCGGGTTCGGCGTTGAGCAATCAGATCAGAAGAAGACTGCCTTGATCGCGAAAGCGAACACGACATTGAAGAACGTGGCTACAAGCCCAGGAATCACGTACGAGTGATTGATGACGTAGCGGCCGATCTTGGTCGTGCCGGTTTCATCGAAAGCGACGCCTGCAAGCAGAACGCCAGTAGAGGGAATCAGGAAGTAGCCGCAGACGGCTGGGTACATGCAGACGAGCACCAAGGGATCAATGCCGAGAGAAAGCCCAAGCGGCATCAGCGCCGCCACCGTTGCGCCCTGCGAGTGCGTAAGGGCGGAAACGAAGAATAGGGCGAGCGCAAAGAGCCAAGGCGTTTCCTGCACAATGACGGCGACGGTTTCCTTGATGTAGGGAAGGTTGTTGGCGATCCAGGTGTCGCTCATCCAGGCGAGGCCGAAGACCGTAACAACTCCCATCATGCCGGCACGGAAGACTGAGGTGCGGATGATTTCATCGGGTTTGGCTTTGCAAACCATGACCATGATTGCGGAAACGACAAGCATGATGAGCTCGATCATATGCGTCATCGAGACCTGAGAAGCTTTGCCGGCAGCGTTCGCAACATGCGGACGGAGTTCGGGGAAGGTGCCTACGAGAACAACCGTGAAGGCTGCAAGCAGGAAGAAGACGACCGAAAGCTTCGCCCACTTGGTGTCGCCTCCGTCAGCACCGACAGCCTTGGCTTTGGCGGCGTTCTCGAAGAGGCCTTCCTGGACCTTGCGGAGATATTCGGGATCTTCAGCAAGTTCCTTGCCGAGACGGCTCACAGCAAGAGCGCCCACGAGAAGACCTAGCATAACTGCCGGGCCGACGATGCAAAGAATTGTGAGAACCGTAACGCCGTGAGCGCCCAGAAGCGCGACCATTGCAACCGTTGCCGCGGAAATAGGAGATGCTGGAACCGCATGCTGCGACGCAATGACCGAGATGGAGATCGGGCGTTCCGGACGAATTCCCGCTTCGCGAGATACTTCGGCAATCACCGGGAGAATCGAGTAAAGAACGTTGCCTGTGCCGGCCATGAAGGTGAAGACGAAGGCGATGACAGGGGCAATGAAGGTGATGGCTTTCGGACACGCACGCAGAAGTCTTTCAGCAATGCGAACCAGGAATGCCATGCCGCCCGAACTCTGAAGCGTTGAGGCTGCAAGCACAACGCTCATCATGATGAGCATGACCGCAATCGGGGGCGATGCTGGCGCCAAGCCGAATATAAGAATGAGGGCGAGAAGGCCCACGCCGCCGCACATGCCGAAGAAAACGCCGCCGAAGCGCGCGCCGAGGATCATTGCCGCGATGACGATGAGGAACTCGTAGAAGAACATGATCTGCTCCTTTCAGATGGATTCGAAGAGGAAAAGCGCTTGAGAGGTGGCGCTTCTCCCCGGCAGAGCTGCCTTTAATCAGCTGAGGGCCTCCTTCACCTTTTGGGCGAGGAGTGCGTCAGCCTTCGCGAGCTGAGCACGGCGCTCTTCGAGCACCTTTTCGTCGTTCTTAATCTGAGCTTCGATCAGGTCGAGCTGACGGGAGACCTCATCGGGATGTGTGCCGCCGAGCGCAGTCTTTTCCAGAACAACGCGTCTCGGATCGAGGGCTTCGCGGATCATTTCGTCGGTGAGCTTCGTTTCAAAGCCATAGAGGGCACGGCTAGCCTCGTCGATCGCATCGCGGTTGATGTCGGCAGCCGTCAGGCGGCGGTCGCACATATTCCCGACCACGTGAGCGATGATTTCATGCGCTTCGCGGAAGCTGATGCCGTCATGACGCACGAGGTAGTTGGCGAGTTCCGTGACCGTGCAGAAGTTGCGCGCAGCGTTTTCGTACATGCGCTCCTTCCTCACCGAAAGGGTTTTAACGGTAACGTTCAGGAGCGCAAAGTCGGCTTCCATTTCCGAGAGCGCCGTATAGAAGTACCGCGGCGCTTCTACGCTCGTATCGCGCCCGTGCGAGAAGATCACGTTCTTCATCGTGTTGTAGACCGAGATCATGAAGCCTTCCATGTGGGCCGCTTTCGCCTTGACGTGCTCGAGCGTGAAGGGATTCTTCTTCTGCGGCATGATCGAGGAGCATACGGCGCAGCTGTCGTCGACCTCGATGTAGCCGTACTCGGGCGTTGACCAGTTGTAGAGGTCGAGAGCCGTGCGGCTCATCGTCATTGCAGTCTGGGCAAGCGTCGTCGTGATCTCAAGGAGGTAGTCGCGGCTCGCAACGCAGTCGAGGCTGTTCTGCACCGGACCGTCAAATCCGAGGAGCTCGGCCGTGTAGCGGCGATCAATCGGGAAGGAGGTAGACCCCATGGAGCAGCCGCCGAGCGGGCAGAGGTTGAGGGCGAGCCAGGCACGCGCGTAGCGGTCGTAGTCGCGGCCCATGGCAGAAAGAACGCCGGAAAGGTAGTGGGCGAAGGTGATCGGCTCCGAGGGCTGCATGTGGGTATAGCCCGACATCACCGTGTCGAGATTCTTTCTGGCAAGCTCGAGGTAGGTGCGGCGAAGCGTAATGAACATTTCCGCAAGCTTCAGATAGACCTTGCGGGTGTCGATGCGGATTTCCGTCGCGAAAAGGTCGTTGCGCGAGCGGGCCGTGTGCTGCTGACCGCCGACCTCAAGGCCAGTCATCTTGATGAGGTAGCGCTCAAGGTTGAAGTAGAGGTCTTCGACATTCGGATTAATCTCGAATGTCGGGTGATCCTTTTCGCTTTCGATCTGGGCTGTGGCGGCAAGAAGCTTCTTCTCAACGTCTTCGGTGATGATGCCGGTCTTGGCAAGCATCAGAATGTGCGCCTTGTTGATGTCGAGAATCGTGTTGTAGGAGCGCTTGAGATCGCCTTCAATCGCAGGACGAATGAGGTACTTGACGATTTCTTCGGCCGGGGCCTTCTTGATTTTTCCGCGCTGCACGGTCTGAGCCATTTTCCTTCTCCTTGCCCAATGGGGCTTGCTGTGGCAATGAAGGGATTGTCTTTTTTGAGGCTCAGTTGAGAAAAATGAATTGCTTTGGACTTCAATCTTCTTATGCGTGCGGCGAATTATGCGCCAGACGCATAATTAATTTGATTGTGAGATCATATAGATAGAAGACCCAGCAACATCTAGAAAATAATTCATGATGCATGATTGGGTTCTGCAGAATTGCCGCAATACATAGTCATGCATTTTCGAGTTTGTGCTTATTCTGACAGGTAGCCTTTCTGAAGCTGCACGAATCTCCTCCAGGCATCTTTTCTAGCCGGGTTTTTTGCACGAATCATTTTTTCCGGCAACTCACCCGGTCAACCCCTCCCAGGAGGGGTTTTTCGTATGCTACGGCGTCTTCAAGTCAGTAACGGCAGAGGCATGCCGCAGCTTTCCGCGCCCGTTTTAATGGCTGCCAGTCGGGGCAATGCCGACTTTTTGTGCACATTGCCTGTAAAACATAACGATGGGCCAGCGCAGGCATGCCGAAACTCTTCAGCATCGGCACACTCTCTTAGGTCGCGGTTGTTTGAACCTGTCAGCCGGCTTCGGCGGGCGGTTCTGTTGGTTTAGGTTTTATTCCTGTGAGCATTTCAAAGCCCTCAAAGTTGTAGATGTTGCGGGGATTGATTCTGATCGTCAGCCGGGTGGCGCACTCCACGAGCGCCGCGGTTACATTGACCGCCAGCTGACGGAACCGGTTGATTTCAATATTGAGCCAAAGCCTGCCGTCAAGCTCTGCCCCCTTGAAGCGGTCTTTGCGGATGTAATGGAACACGTGCATAGCTATGGCGCTCAGCATCATGCGGTACCAATTGGTGCGCATGCGATGCGCGCTGGCGCGAGCGTCGAACATGCCGGACTTCAGCTCACTGAAGCGGTCTTCGCAACTGTGAGCGCGCTGGCAATAGTGAACTTCGTAGAGCAGTTCGGCGTGCGCATCGGCAAGTCCCGGAGGAGAGTGCGCAATGCCGGTCCTGGGGATATTCGTGACAACGAGGCGGAGATCCGCCTCCATCGTGACTTCCGGATTCTGTCGCTGCTTGTCCGTCACCTTCGGGACGGGCGCTACCTGATGACGAGCGATGACGCGGCGGACGTCCTTCTTCGGGCTCTTTTTCCACGACTGAGGCACGTACTCGATATCGCCCGAGCGCCCTTGCAATTGATGCGCCGTCAGAAGCACGGACGGAGTATTTCGTAGTTTCCGGCTTCCATTCATCTGCCGCCATGGTTTCCACGGCGGTATTCGGCGCGAAGCCGATGATGTAGTAGCAGCCGCGCTTCTCGAGCTCATCAAGAATGACCGGGCGGTTGAAGCCGGCATCTCCGCGGAGGACGATGGGAGTTCCCGGGAATCGCGTCTGCATCGTCTCAGTGATGTCGTAGATCTCCTTTTCGAGAAGATTGCGGCCGTCAGCGGTGCCGCCGGCAAACGTTACCTGAATCGGCAGACCGTTCGCAAAGATCACAAGCGGCAGGTAGCAGTTGCAGCGATAGTGGCCGTTGTATTCCGTGCCTTCCTGATAGCCCTCGACGGGGACGGGCGTGCTGTCGGCATCAAGCCAGATCATGCCGGGATCTTCCTTGCGCAGGAAGATCTCAAGCAGGCATGCATTCATCTCATGCAGCAGCGCATCCGTTACCTGGCTTTCCATACGGGAAAGCGTCGAAGAGGAAGCAAGCTCGCTGACGCCAGGCACCTGAAGAAGAATCGGATCCTTCCAGTTGTCGTGATCGTTAAGATCTTCCTTGCCGACGAACAAAGCGATAAGGCGCTGGAGGAGCATGGCCTCGGAATCATGTTTGGACTTGCGCTTCGACCGGGGGAGATGCTGCCCGACCTTTTCGACGATGAGGTCCCACATGTTCGAGCTGCGGAGGTAGTCCACGAGTCCGATGAGCCCTGCATGCTGGGTCATGACGGTCTGAGTGGTGCCGACATAAACGCGTTTTCCGTTTGAAGTATTGATGCCGGATTTATTACAATTTCGAGCCATAGCGGGATCCGATTGTTTTTTGAGGAATTAAGAAAATCATATCGGCAATCCCGCTATTTTTCTGGGTAAACAGATGATTTAGATCATGTTCTGATCTAATCTTATGTTTGTTTATAAAGGGATTTTTCTAAGATCAAAGGTTGGAATACAAAATCATAAAGCGTCACCATCTGACGTAAATTAGTCCATTCGTGCAAAATCCCGGTTAGTGAATTTCGCTCCTGTTAAAACCATTAACCTCAAGTCGCATCCCGAAATATCAGAGGCCTGGGTTCAGCAAGTGCTTTTCGAAAACCCGACATTGCTTGGTTTGGGTTCTTCTGTGAAGGCGAGGGATAAAGAAAGACGTCAGGTTGCAGGGGGACGGCTTGATCTCCTTTTGGAAGACGAGGATGCCGATGTTCGATACGAAGTTGAAATACAGCTGGGAGCGACTGACGAGACTCACATCATCCGTACGCTTGAATATTGGGACATTGGACGAAAGCGTTACCCAGGTTGTGATCATGTTGCAGTCATCGTGGCCGAAGAAATTACGTCAAGGTTCTACAACGTCATTTCGCTCTTTAATTCAGCCATACCGCTCATTGCGCTGAAAATCATTAGATGTCATACTAACTTTCGCCACCCCTTCAACCTTTCATGGAGTGGCAAAACATGCGATATTCGCAGGAGTTCAAAGACAACGTCGCAGCGCGCCTGCTGAGCAAGGAGCTCAGCATCTCTGAAGCCGTGGAGCAGTACTCGATCGGCAAATCAACGATCTCGTACTGGCTCAGGATTGCCAGAGAGCAAGCAGGTTGCGGCACGCTGCCCAACAAAGGAAATCCCAAGCTCATGGCCAGCCTCAAGCTCCCTAAAGGAGTGACCTACCTTCAAGCCCACACCGCAGTCGTTGCCCGGGAAATCATGAGCGAGACTGCCTTCGGCCAGTTCTGCCGCAAGCATGGCTATCTCGCTTCCGCTGTGGATGCCTGGGCCGAATGGTTTAACAATCATCCGGATGCGGTTGACAAGAAGCTCCATGATGCTCAGATGTCGGCCATGTCTGAACTCAAGAAGGAAAATGCCAGGAAGGACCGAGAAATCGCCAGAAAAGACAAAGCATTAGCGGACGCTGCGACGATGCTGATGTTGTCAAAAAAAGCCGAGGCGATCTGGGGGGGGGGTAAATGAAAGCTGATCAGTGCCTATGATCGCCGGGGAATCGTTACTCTGGTCGAACTAGGTCAATCGTGAGCTTCCTATAGCTTGAGCGCGGCGAAGTCCCAATCCGTACTCTGTCAGGACTTGAACTTCACCACTGGAGCCTGACATGAGCATCGCCTGGGAGCGTGCGTATCTCGCCTACCTTGACAGCGGCCTTTCGAAAGCCGAGTTTTACCGCACCCGCCTCATTGAGTTTTCCAGCGACGGCTGCATCTACAAACTCGGCTATCTCTACACAAAATTCAGCCAGCTCAGCAAGACCATCATTCAGAATGACGAATCGGTCGAGTCCACGGACGACGAATCCTCGGAGATGACTCCGATTCCCGTCAGGCCGATTGGAAGCAATGTTTTCGTCGCCGGTGAGCTTTCCCAAACTGCCACAGGATCATCGCGGCTTCCGGCAAATCCGACTGGAATGAATCGCCTCTCAAGAGGCTCCAAAGTCGGTCGGGGAATACGAAGAAGAACTCCGCATGCTGCTGCGCACATAAAGGACGAGCCACTGCTGACTCCGAAGGCTGACGGCGGGGAGCAGACGAGGAAAATTCTGAGCGAGAAGATCTTCCGCATCAGGATGCCCAACGGCGTCGAACTCAGTTTTCCCACGAAATCCCCGGAAATCCTTGCCATGCAGATGCTCTACGCAGAAGGGAGGCATTCATGAAGCGGGATTTCGGAACCCGACGCATCACGCTCGTGCTTGCGCCTGTCGACATGCGCTTCGGCTATGCCGCGCTCTCGCGCTTCGCGCAGGAGCGGCTCTTTCTTGATCCCGACGGCGGCACCGATGTAGTTGTCTTTGTCGGCAGGCATCGGAAGACGGCAAAAGTCATCTGGGCTGACGAAAACGGCGGGTGGCTTCTCTACCGTCGGCTTCAGCAGAAGAAATTCGCCCGCTTCATAACCTCGCTCGAGTCTCAGACCAGCATGAATTTCACAGTTGAGGAGGTGCTGAACTTCATGGACGGCGGCGCAGCCCCCGTCAGGAAGGATTGATGTCGACTTCTTTGATCTAAGTCAACCCGATGAGTCCTCTGGAAATTCTCGTATTTTCCTGCTTTCTCGAAGGCCTCTTCCAAGGCCTCGGAAAGCCTCGCAGAATGCTTAAGGCATACGCAATCAAGGCGGGATGATCCCGGGGTCGTCCCGGCCTTCAAGTGCGCGCAGAAGCGCTCCTGGTGACCTCTCAAGCGGTTGATATATCAATGAAATTTTGATTATGGATCTGTAGAATTCATCCAACTTTTCAAACCAAAATTCCTTTCAACATGGCCCGCAAGACAAAGAAAACCGCCGTCAGCACTAAAGATCTGCATCGAATGATTGCCGAGCTGCAGGCCGCGCTCGATACCGAGCGCCTAGACCATTGCGCGACGCGCAGTCTTGCGGCGATCCAGCTTAAAGCCTGCGAAGTACTTCAGAAGCTTCTCATCAAGGCTCTGGATCTGCTCGACACGCACTGCGCGAGTCTGCTTCTGAAGGGCGAGATCATGATTGACGCGCTTCTGCGTGAAGTTGAGCTTGACGCGAAGGAGCTTGAGGAGCTGCCGGGACTGGAACGCGTTCTGCGTCGGAGTTTCAAGCAATTCAAGGGGAAAATTGAACCCAAGATTGAGGAAGGCAAGACTGCCCTCGCTGAAGCGGAGGATGAGCTTGCGCGCCGGCGCGGTGAAGCTGTAAAGGCGGCTTTGAACAAGAAGCGCACCATCGGCAGCAACGACAAGAAAAGCACGGAAGCGAAAGCCGCCGTTGGGAACGCAGTCATTGAGGAAGCCGAAAAGCATTCGGACAATGAGCTCCTCCATGCCGCGGCAGAAATTGCCCGTGCTGAAGTGCCGTCGAAATCATCAAAGACTGCGCCGCTTCTTGGAAAACAGGCGGATCCGAACCGCAGGAATGCGCCCGTGCTGAAAAGTTCTGCGCATGGCCGCTGCTGCCCTTACTGCGGCGAAAAGGAAGCATTCATCGAGGTCGAGGGACCGAACCTCTTCATGAGGATGCTCCATGCGCGCCTTGAGGAATACATCAAGCCTGCTCACGTGAAGAACCCCGTGCTGCAGTGCCGCGCCTGCGGGAAGCACCACATGCACATCGCCGAAGATATGCCTGTGCCGGTGGATCTGAACCGTACCGTGGGGCAGGATCTGCTCTTCGATTGCGCGCGCATGCTGACGATGGGCATGCCGATGAACCGAGTCAATGCAATTTTCGACACGGCGGCCCTGAGCATGAGTCCGGATACGATTCCGAGAAACATGCACCACTGGATGACGTCCGGCTTGGGCAGACCGCTTCTGAAAGCCATCCTGAAGAAAGCCAGGAAGGCCGCTGAGGCCTGCGTGGACGAAACGCCCTTCAGCTGCCTGCAGCAGGCCGGCATGAGCAAGAAGAAGCTCGAGGATGAAGACATCGCCAGGCAGGCCTGCCTGCTGACGATTACGAGTCCTGCGAGCGCCGGATATCAGTTTGCCGTCTTCGACAGTCTCAGAAGCAGGAGTGCCGAAGCGATTGAAGGCGTGCTGCGGGACTACCAGGCGACAACCTGGATTACGGATGCGTACGGGGCTTATTCGAGCATCATCAGCCGAAGCGAGACGAAGATTGAGCGGCAGTCCTGCCTGGCTCATTTCACGCGCGTTGTTTACGACTCCCTGAATCTGGAGAACATGAGCCAGGCCGTAACCAATCCTGAGAACCGGGAGAAGCTGGCCGAAGCGCTTGAATCCGGAACGCCGGCGTACTACCTGCTGATGGTTACGGATGCCATCGGGAAAATCTACAAGTGGGAAGCCACGCTCAAGGCGGGGGAAGATGAAGATCCGGCCGACTGGATGAAGCGCGTGAACGACTGTCGAAGCCGGCATGCCGAACCGCTGATGACCCAGATCGACAAGATCATGGTGAAGCTGGCTGAAACGTACGCGGTGCAGAAGAAAGGACGCACCTGGGAGGCGGCCCGAGTCTCTCCCTACGCGAAGCCGATTGTTTACTACATGAACAACCGTAAGAACTTCGGAATCTTTCTGAAGAACCCGTACGTGACGCCGGACTCCTCGGCAGCGGAGAGGAGCCTGAGGCCGCTCTGCGTGCTGCGCAACAGCTGCAATTTCAAGCAGTCGCCGGAGTACATGCAGAGCATGTGCGACTGGTACACAGTGTTTGTAACCGCACGGCTCAACGGCATAGAGAAGCCGACGAAGTGGCTGAAGGAATATGGCCGGGCCATTTTCCAGCACTGCGTGAACGAAGAGCTGAACCGGCGCTCCGACGACGGACTCGACCTTGCGAGGAAGTTTGAATTCGACCCGCAGGACATCAAGAGCTTCGACGCGGATGCGTGGGAACCGTCGACATACATGGAGCGCCTGCGCCAGGAACAGGCAGGATCCTAACAGAACCGCTCGGGGCGACGGCCTTGAGCGGACCGACGCACGCCCTGCCGGGGCGAATAGCCAAAGGGGCGCTGAATACTCAGCGCCCCTTTGCTTATCCGGAAATTGATTCGAGTCAAACATTTAATGAGCTTCCCAAGCTATAGGAAGCTCACGGTCAATCAAAAGGACTGTCGCAGAGGCAATCCTGCGAGGCAGTCGGCATTACTCCGCATACTATGTAGAACTGGCGGCATGCACCGGATGGTGATGGCCGGCTAGACCGCAGCAACTTTACGAGCCCGCGGCAAATCCCTGAGGACCTGCGTGAGCAGATCGTAGATCGCTTCTGCAAAGCCGATGTGCGGGATCTTAGTCTGACGCAGGCCTTCTACAAGCTGCTCGATGAAAACAAGGAGTACTGGTGCGCTCTCTCAACGCTTTACCGTCTCTTCAGGGCACGGGGATTGAACGCACGCCGTGCGCCTACCCGGGAAGCCCGCCGGCGCAGCAAGCCGACTGCATACAGCGCAGAGAAGCCAAACGAGGTGTGGACCTGGGACATCACCTATCTGCGCTCGAGCAAGTACACGGGCAGGTGCTACTACGCGTATGTCATTGTCGACGTCTACAGCCGCATGATTGTGAGCGCCAGGGTATTCGAGGCTGATAATGCCGACTTCACCGTGCGCTTTCTCGGGGATGCCTTCAGGCGATACGGCATCAAGCCCGGACAGCTTGTCGTGCACTCAGACAATGGTGCGAGCATGAAGGCCGCTCCCACTTTGGCTTTGCTTGAGAAGAACGGCATTACCTTCTCGCACAGTCGTCCGCGAGTCATCAACGACAATCCGTATTCGGAGTCCTTCTTCCGTACGCTTAAGTACAGCGGCGATTACCTGTACCCCCGTGACGGCTTCGACAATGCTGAGGAAGCTGAGCAATGGGGGCAGGGCTTTGTAGACCACTACAACGAGCACCACAGACACCGCGGCATCCGCATGGTAACGCCGGGGCAGCGCTATCGCGGCGAGGACGCGGAGGTGTTGCGCCGACGCAGGGAGACGATGCTGGAGGCTCGCAGACGCCATCCGGAGCGCTGGATCACCGGGTGAGTGCTGAACTGTACGCCGATCAAAGAGGTGTGGCTTAACCCCGAAAATGGACAGTTGGAGGAAAAGCATGCCAAGGCAGCTTGAACAAACGCCCCGCTGCTGCTGCAACAAGGCGTTCGGCGGTTTTCCGCGGGCCTCAGGCTCGGCCTCCTCCTGCCTGAGGAGGCTCATTCTACCGGCCTGCCGACCTCTCCGCGCGAACGGTGCTGCACAGCTGCATCAAAGGTTTTTCTACGGGCCAAAAAACTCTGGGTGAATCCGCTGAAGGCGGAGAGGGCAAAGCCCTCACTGAGCTCAGACTACAACCTACTTTTTAAGAACAAAATCGGCGAAAGCTCACTTGACATTCACCGAAATGACGGCAATAGAGAACCAAGATGGCTCCATTGGTTTGCTTTTTACGAAAGTACTTGATTTGGCGGCAACGCCACAGCTCGAGGAAGACGAGCCTTCTGAGCAAACCGACCGCAATTACTGGGAAAAGCAGTCGTCCAAAAAGGTTTTGCAAAGTATTGACCACACGCTCGGACTCATTCAGCAGTTTGAACCCAAGGCACAGCTGAGCTACAACAAGTTTTACCTGGGCATCTGGGTAAACGGGCGCGCGAACAATTTTGCTGTGTTTCGGCCCAGAAAGAACTATTTCTTGCTTGACGTCAAGCTTGAACGTACGGACGCCAATGATGCCGCGATCCGCTCTGTAGGTTTCGAAGAGATCAAGTACGTTTTGCGCGAAGGACGCTATCGTCTAGACCTGAGCTCAAAAGTTGAAAGCTCTCATGAGCAAGCCCTTGTTGAATTATTAAAATACGCTTATAAGGGTTGAGTTACACCTCTGAGTAGGTTTTTTCTTCGCGTTTCATCGCCTAGATCAAGCTCCACCTATAAACGCAACACAGGCGGAGCTTGCCTCTTTCCAGTTTGATGATTCAAAGTTTTGTTTTAGCCCGATGTCTCGCTATCTAAAGGATGGATTTCTAGCTTGGGCAATGTCTTTACGATCTTCATCGTTTCCAGGCTGACCGTGATGACTTTCAGGAAGAGGTCCAACGGGTAGCGTTCGCTGCCCATCTCGGCCGCGTAGTCGTTGAAGTCGTTCACAATGCCGGAAGCTTTGTCGATGCTGACGCAAGCGCGTTCCACCACCCAATCGAGCGCCGATTTCTTGTTGACGACATACTCCTGCGCTTCAAGCGGGATGTTCTTCACGGTGATCCAATCGTTGTAGATCAGCGTGGTCTTATCTTTGGCCGCGTTGCCGGTCTTCCCCTTGATCTTGCCCCACTTCATCTGCGTCACGCGGTAGGACGGCTGTCCGACCTTCGTGTACTCAAATTTGATGCCGGCGTATGGTGCAACATCTTCAAAATGCACATGCAACCGTGCGAGCTCCTGACCGGCCTCGACAAAGGCCATGAACTGCTCGTAGGTGGCAACACGCGGAATGCGAGGCAGCTCCTTCATCAGATTGTTGGCGTAACGCGTCCGGTAGTCCTCGGAATGAAGGATGCCGTAGATGTAGTAGAAGAGGTCATCCTCGGTGATCGGCTTGCCCAGATACGCAGCCTGGAAGTGTGGCAGTGCCTCTGGGGAGAAGCCGCTCGGCATTTCACTCGGTTCACCAAAGTCAAACGTATCCTCTGCTTCCTTGGCTTGCTCACCAGGAAGCCAGCGCGGGAAGCATTGACCATTGAAGTTCAACTGCAAATCAACAATGCAGTTGGTCATTAAGCATGAAAATTCTTTAGAGCCTACCCCAGACGAACAGATAAGCAAGTTTTTTGATTCGCATGTCGGAAAAATCGCCGGCATCTGATACACACAGTTATTCCAGAATCGATCAAGGTATAAGTACTGAGTAAAAAACGGCCTATAGTAACTTAAATAAAGTTTTGAAACAGATACATCCTCGACTATTTTTCCACGAAGAATCGTATTTTTTTGCAAACGATCCCACTTCATCTTTTTGGGATCTAAGTCAATTTCATAATTTGGATTAGCAGCCAACGCCTTAACCTGAGAGTTGTAAAAGGTGATTGAATTTGCCACATGTTCAAGCACTTTCCTCTTATTGGATCCGTAAACCCAAGCATCACGTGATGTAGCAACACCTCTAGAGTAATTTTTGAAGATACTATTCTCTGAAGCTTTCTTTCCGTCGACTCGCATAAACCGAGCATACGAATCATCTCTCTGATTCAACCAGTCGCCGTGAGCGTCCGGCACGATCTCGTTCACCTGGGTATACGGTCATCGACCTGATCGTGGTCGATGACCGCGACCGGCAACCTATTGGCCGCCCGTACCTGACCCTCGCCATCGACGTGTTCACCCGCTGCGTGCTCGGCATGGTCGTCACGCTGGAAGCGCCGTCTGCCCCGATTTATTGTTCACAGCGATAGCACCTGCCATTTGGGGCAGCACCTACATTGTCACCACCCAATACCTGCCGAACTTCTCACCGATGACGGTCGCGATGCTGCGGGCGTTGCCGGCGGGTTTATTGCTCGTGATGATCGTCCGACAGATTCCAACGGGAATCTGGTGGATGCGCATCTTCATCCTCGGCGCACTTAATATTTCGCTATTCTGGAGCTTGTTGTTTATTTCGGTCTACCGCCTGCCGGGCGGGGTCGCGGCGACGGTAGGCGCTGTGCAGCCGCTGATGGTCGTGTTCATCTCTGCCGCTCTGCTAGGTAGCCCGATACGATTGATGGCGGTCCTGGGGGCTATTTGCGGAACTGCGGGCGTGGCGCTGTTGGTGTTGACACCAAACGCAGCGCTAGATCCTGTCGGCGTCGCAGCGGGCCTGGCGGGGGCGGTTTCCATGGCGTTCGGAACCGTGCTGACCCGCAAGTGGCAACCTCCCGTGCCTCTGCTCACCTTTACCGCCTGGCAACTGGCGGCCGGAGGACTTCTGCTCGTTCCAGTAGCTTTAGTGTTTGATCCGCCAATCCCGATGCCTACAGGAACCAATGTTCTCGGCCTGGCGTGGCTCGGCCTGATCGGAGCGGGTTTAACCTACTTCCTTTGGTTCCGGGGGATCTCGCGACTCGAACCTACAGTTGTTTCCTTACTGGGCTTTCTCAGCCCGGGGACCGCCGTGTTGCTAGGATGGTTGTTCTTGGATCAGACGCTGAGTGCGCTTCAAATCATCGGCGTCCTGCTCGTGATCGGGAGTATCTGGCTGGGCCAACGTTCCAACCGCACTCCTAGGGCGCGTATAGCTTGCCGGAAGTCGCCTTGACCCGCATGGCATAGGCCTATCGTTTCCACGATCAGCGATCGGCTCGTTGCCCTGCGCCGCTCCAAAGCCCGCGACGCAGCGCCGGCAGGCAGAGCAAGTAGAGGGCAGCGCCTGCAATCCATGCCCACCCGTTCCACGTTGTTATAGAAGCCGCATAGATCGCCGTGAAGAGGAGGGGTCCGACGATCGAGGTCAGGCTGGTGAGCGCCGCCAGTGAGCCTTGCAGCTGCCCCTGACGTTCCTCATCCACCTGCCTGGACAACATTGCTTGCAGCGCCGGCATTCCGATGCCACCCGAAGCAAGCAGGACCATGATCGGGAACGCCATCCATCCCCGTGTCGCGAAGGCAAGCAGGATGTAGCCTGTGCCGTCGGCAATCATTCCGAGCATGAGTGCCCGCCTTTCGCCGAGCCGGGCGGCTACAGGGCCGGTGATCATTGCCTGGGCGAGTGAATGCAGAATGCCAAATGCGGCAAGCGAAATGCCGATCGTGGTCGCGTCCCAGTGAAAGCGATCCTCGCCGAAAATGACCCAAAGCGCGGCCGGCACCTGTCCGACAAGTTGCATGATGAAGAAGACCGCCATCAGGGCGGCGACGACGGTCATGCCCCGGGCCCACCGGAACGAAGCGAGCGGGTTGAGAGCCTCCCGGCGTAACGGCCGGCGTTCGCCTTTGTGCGACTCCGGCAAAAGGAAACAGCCCGTCAGGAAATTGAGGCCGTTCAAGGCTGCCGCGGCGAAGAACGGAGCGTGGGGGGAGAAACCGCCCATCAGCCCACCGAGCACAGGTCCCGCGACCATCCCGAACCCGAAACAGGCGCTCATGAAGCCGAAGTGCCGCGCGCGCTCATCGCCATCAGTGATATCGGCAATATAAGCGCCGGCTACCGCCCCAGTCGCCCCGGTGATGCCGGCCACGATCCGCCCGATATAGAGAACCCAAAGGAAAGGCGCCGTCGCCATGATGGCGTAGTCGACAGCAGCGCCGGCCAGCGAGACGAGCAAGACCGGCCGCCGCCCGAAACGATCCGACAGCGCGCCCAGCACAGGTGCGCAGGCAAATTGCATCAACGCATACAGCGCCAGCAGAATGCCATAGTGGGCGGTGACGTCGTTCGAGTAAACCAGATCGCGCAGGAGGCCCGGCAGCACCGGCATAATCAGGCCGATGCCGACAGCGTCGAGCGCGACAGTGCTCAGAATTACGATCAGGGGTCTGTTGGGTTTCACGTCTGGCCTCCGGACCAGCCTCCGCTGGTCCGATTGAACGCGCGGATTCTTTATCACTGATAAGTTGGTGGACATATTATATTTATCAGTGATAAAGTGTCAAGCATGACAAAGTTGCAGCCGAATACAGTGATCCGTGCCGCCCTGGACCTGTTGAACGAGGTCGGCGTAGACGGTCTGACGACACGCAAACTGGCGGAACGGTTGGGGGTTCAGCAGCCGGCGCTTTACTGGCACTTCAGGAACAAGCGGGCGCTGCTCGACGCACTGGCCGAAGCCATGCTGGCGGAGAATCATACGCATTCGGTGCCGAGAGCCGACGACGACTGGCGCTCATTTCTGATCGGGAATGCCCGCAGCTTCAGGCAGGCGCTGCTCGCCTACCGCGATGGCGCGCGCATCCATGCCGGCACGCGACCGGGCGCACCGCAGATGGAAACGGCCGACGCGCAGCTTCGCTTCCTCTGCGAGGCGGGTTTTTCGGCCGGGGACGCCGTCAATGCGCTGATGACAATCAGCTACTTCACTGTTGGGGCCGTGCTTGAGGAGCAGGCCGGCGACAGCGATGCCGGCGAGCGCGGCGGCACCGTTGAACAGGCTCCGCTCTCGCCGCTGTTGCGGGCCGCGATAGACGCCTTCGACGAAGCCGGTCCGGACGCAGCGTTCGAGCAGGGACTCGCGGTGATTGTCGATGGATTGGCGAAAAGGAGGCTCGTTGTCAGGAACGTTGAAGGACCGAGAAAGGGTGACGATTGATCAGGACCGCTGCCGGAGCGCAACCCACTCACTACAGCAGAGCCATGTAGACAACATCCCCTCCCCCTTTCCACCGCGTCAGACGCCCGTAGCAGCCCGCTACGGGCTTTTTCATGCCCTGCCCTAGCGTCCAAGCCTCACGGCCGCGCTCGGCCTCTCTGGCGGCCTTCTGGCGCTCCCGCTGCGGCGTCCGCTCGTGGGCCGTGGCGCGGGTCCGCGCGCCGGCCTCGTGCGCCTGGCGCTCGCGGGCGAGGTCCAGGGCGGCCGTCTTCACGTTCTGCCTTGCGCAGATGAGATAGATCTAGCGTGGACTCAAGGCTCTCGCGAATGGCTCGCGTTGGAAACTTTCATTGACACTTGAGGGGCACCGCAGGGAAATTCTCGTCCTTGCGAGAACCGGCTATGTCGTGCTGCGCATCGAGCCTGCGCCCTTGGCTTGTCTCGCCCCTCTCCGCGTCGCTACGGGGCTTCCAGCGCCTTTCCGACGCTCACCGGGCTGGTTGCCCTCGCCGCTGGGCTGGCGGCCGTCTATGGCCCTGCAAACGCGCCAGAAACGCCGTCGAAGCCGTGTGCGAGACACCGCGGCCGCCGGCGTTGTGGATACCTCGCGGAAAACTTGGCCCTCACTGACAGATGAGGGGCGGACGTTGACACTTGAGGGGCCGACTCACCCGGCGCGGCGTTGACAGATGAGGGGCAGGCTCGATTTCGGCCGGCGACGTGGAGCTGGCCAGCCTCGCAAATCGGCGAAAACGCCTGATTTTACGCGAGTTTCCCACAGATGATGTGGACAAGCCTGGGGATAAGTGCCCTGCGGTATTGACACTTGAGGGGCGCGATCCTTGACACTTGAGGGGCAGAGTGCTGACAGATGAGGGGCGCACCTATTGACATTTGAGGGGCTGTCCACAGGCAGAAAATCCAGCATTTGCAAGGGTTTCCGCCCGTTTTTCGGCCACCGCTAACCTGTCTTTTAACCTGCTTTTAAACCAATATTTATAAACCTTGTTTTTAACCAGGGCTGCGCCCTGTGCGCGTGACCGCGCACGCCGAAGGGGGGTGCCCCCCCTTCTCGAACCCTCCCGGCCCGCTAACGCGGGCCTCCCATCCCCCCAGGGGCTGCGCCCCTCGGCCGCGAACGGCCTCACCCCAAAAATGGCAGCGCCTACGGCGCTGACTCTTTCGTTGACCAGGCGCAAGCGCCTGGAAATGCTCAATTAGGGGGCACCTCAGAAAACGGAAAATAAAGCACGCTAAGGCATAGCTGACCTTGCCAGGCCTGCTTCGCCCTGTAGTGACGCGATCAACGGGCAGGAAACATTCCCCTTTCGTGCATGGCAGGGGCACACGAGATCAGAC
>OATH01000457.1_pt1 | contig 30222 bp, 21 predicted proteins | sample 1494971 | NCBI WGS metagenome assembly OATH01 (sample SAMEA2579949, study PRJEB22360) | human gut metagenome
TCCTCGAGCTCTTCTTCGGCGAATCTGACTGAGTGTAGATTCCACGGTTTTCAGGTTATAGGCGGGCATCGCGGCGAGCATTGCGGCAAACATCGCAGCGGGCATCGTCTCCGCTGCGGATCATTCCAACATAAGAAAAGCACTCGGCAGCGCAAACCGCACGAGTGCTTAAAGAGACTCGGGATCGTCGGAGCCGACGGTTTTTAATGACGACCGTGCGGCTCCAGCAATCCTTGCCGATGGTTATTCCTCGACGATGGTCTTCACTTCCACGCCGTACTTATCCTTGACGGTGGTGTGGATATTGAGAAGCACCATCCAGCGGCGAAGGACGCCCACGATCACGAAGAGCATGAGGCACATCACGAGCGCCGAGAGGAAGGCCAGCAGATACTGACCAGACGGCAGATACTGATTGATGATCAGCCAAATACCGGCCCAGAAAGTGATGAAAGTCATCAGAATGCCGGGCGCACCAGTCGTCCACGCATACTTGACATGATTCATACGGATGATGACGGTCGTACCGATCAGAAGCGTCACAGAGGCGAGCAGCTGATTGCAGATACCAAAGAGCGGCCAGATCGAACCGATGTCACCCGAGTAGACGAGGTAGCCCCATGCGCCGGTAAAGACGGCAGAGGTGATGATGATGCCGGGCCACCAATCCTTATCGGCGAAGCGCGGCCAAACCTTGCCCACCATTTCCTGCAGGAAGAAGCGGCCCACACGGGTGCCGGCATCCACTGCAGTCAGAATAAACACGGCTTCAAACATGATGGCGAAGTGATACCAATAGGCCATCAGGCTTTCCATAGCCGGGATCTTCGAGAAAATGTGAGCCATGCCGACGGCGAGCGACACAGAGCCGCCCGGACGGTGCATCAGGTTTTCCTGAACCTCTGCTTCAAGCGTCGGGAGTTCAACAACGTCCAGACCGAGCTTGGCAAATTTATCTGCCGGAGCGTTGATGGCGAAGTAGTCGGCCGGAACGAGCACGCAGGCGGCAACGAGCGCCATGACGGCCACGAAGCCTTCCATCAGCATTGCGCCGTAACCGACGAACAGAACATCCTTTTCATTGTTGATCATCTTCGGCGTCGTGCCCGTGCCGATAGTGGCATGGAAGCCCGAAAGCGCGCCGCAGGCGATGGTGATGAAGAGGAACGGAATAACCGGACCGCCGATGATCGGGCCGCCGCCGTGGATGAATTCCGTAATGGCCGGCATGTGGAACGTGGGCATCACGAAGGCGATGCCGATGGCCAGCGCGCCGATCGTGCCGATCTTCAGGAAGGTGGAGAGGTAGTCGCGCGGCAGCAGCAGGAGCCACACCGGCAGAACCGAAGCGAGGAAACCGTAAGCCGGGATGATGAGGCTCATCTCAGGCTTATCGATGTCGAGCCATCCGAAGTACTCGGGGTGCGAGGCAACCCACGGGCCCGAAAGGATGCAGAGGAAGAGCAGTACGACGCCCATGATGGTCGCGCCGCGCACGTCGCCCTTACGCCAAACCTGCATGTAAAGCCCCATCAAAATGGCGATAGGAATCGTGCAGAAGACGGTGTAGGTCGACCAGAGCGAATTGTGCATCGCGTTGACGACAGCAATCGAAAGACCTGCCAGCGTGAGCAGCAAAATGGCCAGCACAGCCCACGCAGCAACGCGGCCGGTAGTGGTGTCAATTTCCTGCGAAGCAATGTAGGCCAAGGACTTGCCGCGGTGGCGAACCGAGCAGAAAAGCACGACCATGTCGTGCACGCCGCCAGCGAGCACGCAGCCAATCAAGATCCAGAGCAGACCAGGCAGATAGCCGAACTGCGCTGCCAGCACCGGACCGAGCAGCGGACCGGCAGCCGCAATGGCGGGCAAGGGATGGCCCGAGAGCACGTATTTATTAGTGGGGACGTAGTCTTTGCCGTCCTCAAAGCGGTTTGCAGGGGTTTCGCGCGCCGCATTGATGTTGAGCACCTTTTGCGCCACCCACAAACCGTAGAAACGGTATGCGATGGCAAAGATGCACAGCGACGCAAATACGATGGTGATTGCATTCACCCCGTTTAGCGATTCCATGACGATCTTCCTTAAGTGGGTTGATGATGCGTTGGAATTGCCTTGGATCTTGATGTCCCTTAAAACCTAAGTCGAGCCATCCTTTGCGGGTGTTCGTGCCTCTGCTTACTCAGAGCTTGATTGTGTTTGCTCAGGTCTTCGGTGATTTCCAACTTCTAACGAGTGTATCCATAGAACCCGACATAGGGAAACTGACTTTTACAAAGTCAACATCAACATTTGATCAGACGCTGATATCTAAGGGTTATCGAGCATTTAGGATAAATGACTAGTTCATTTGACCTAAATTTCTACTCAGAAGGTGGGTCTATAAGGTGCGGAGAGCTCCAAAGCCTTACGGGAACCCGAGAATACGCCGGACCAGGCGATCATCAGCGTGATGTATTCAGCCGGACTCATCTTTGTGCCGCTGCGCGCGAGTTCCTTCTGCTGCTCAGTGAGCAGTTTGAGCGATGTGAGATACGCATCCAACGTACGGCGCACCACCGTTTCATCATCGGCGTTCTCGAAAACGTCATGTCCGGCATAGGCACAAACCGCTTCTCGAAGATTATTCGTCAGTGCACTCCCGGCCCAGCCGTTCGGCGCAACACGATCATCGCCGCCCTGTCCGAGGAAGAGGTTCGCGATGTCGTCGAAAAACTCTTCAGCCTGCTCGGCCGCATCTTTGCAGTCATCCGACTCCGGCGCATTGGCTTCGAGCCAATCACGCTGCATGTAGGCAATGCCGAGCTCTTCGAGCATCAAAAAGACGGTGCTCTGGTCGGTCAAATCAGCGGGACCATGCGGTTGGGTTTCTTTGGCAGCGGGAAATTGTTCCATCGCACAGCTCTCTAAGATTTATTGACGGACTTTTTGGGATACCGAACCGACTTCCAGCCTTTCGTCCGGCAAAGCTTTTCCTGGAAGAGGCGAGGCAAGATTTTAGCTTCGAACCGTTTGCAAAGACCTTAAGAAAAGGCTTTCACTCCTCAATTCATCGGTTCAAACCAATCTTTTGGAAGCGCCAGCACATCAATGCCTTCGGCACGGAGCTCTGCTTCCTCTGGCGGCGTGCATTTCCCGCGTACGGATTCGCAGGCAGCAGCTCCCCTCGCCATTGCACGCACCGTTTCCGGAAAATCCTCGCCGACATCGCGGGCCTTCATGGCGGCCTGGCGCAGTGCCGTCAGCAGCTCAGAGAGGGACGCAGCGGGAGCCGCGGCTTGGGAAGAAGCGGAAGCTTCTGCGGCTCTCACTGCAGGCGCACTCGGCAATCTCGAGAGAACCAATGAGCCGCAGACCGGACATGCGCTTGGACCGGCATCTTCTTCCGAACGCAGCCATGCCTCAAACACGTGATGGTTTTCACAGCGATAATCAAAGATCTTCAATGACATGCTGAGCAGCTCCGAAAACACAAGGCGGAAAAAATGCAACTTTCGCCGTCTTTTTTATTCAGTCACTCGTGACAAACCTTTCGTTCTTTGGTATATTCCTGCTTCTCGGTTTCGGGCGCCAGCCCAACCTGCAGAAAAGCCTTCACCACGGCGCTGCAGCTCACAGCCGAGCACATCATGGAAGGATGGCAGAGTGGTTGATTGTACCGCCCTGGAAAGGCGGCATACGGAAATTCCGTATCGAGGGTTCGAATCCCTCTCCTTCCGCCAAGATTTCTTGTACCGCAGACGTTTCAAAGCTGCTGTGCTGCACGGCCATAAGATAGGCCATCAGAAGCCAAAAAAGCCCCCCGATCTGGATAGTTCTGGTTCGGGGTTTTTTGTCAATTCGAAATTTGCAAATGTGCGCCAGTCTCTGGCGGCCTCGCGCTGCGTTTCGCTCGCAGCTTCAGCCTATTCGAGCGGGCTTCGGCAAAAAGTCTTGTTTGCCCCAAGACGTGCATATTTCGCGTGAGATTTGGAACCTAGTCACCCGCTTCTTCTCTCCTGCCGGCCGCCAATCGCAGGTTTACTTCAAGCTCCTCGATGGGTTCATAACGGTCAGCAAAGTCAAAATCTTTAATAAGCTCTTCCACTATTAAATATTTCTCGCATAAACTTTAATAATGAATCCCCTTATTAAAGGTTTCGCAATGATTTGTCGATCCGCACGCTCAGGCCGGTTGCGTCCAAACCTGTCCGGGGCTCAAACGTTCTTTTCTTTCCAACCTACGCCTCTTCCTCCTGAACCTCCGGTTGTAATCGACAGGGAGATGACCGCTCTTCTATGCAAAATTTACGCTGACATTGGTCTCCTACACGGTCTAGCGTCCTCCATTCCCGACTTATCCTTATTCCTCGCAATGTACGTTCGCAGGGAGGCGCTCTTTTCATCACAAATTGAAGGGACACAGGCCACCCTTGATGACATTCTCGATCCAACGATTGATAGGAACGCGAACCGTGATGTCACTGAAGTGATTGACAATGTTGAGGCTATATTCTTTGCTGTTGAGCAAATGAAGGACTCAAACCCCAAAGGGCTCCCGCTGTGCATGAGACTCTTGCGCGAAACGCATCAGGTGCTACTTACCCATAGCCGTGGCCAAGACAAAAATCCGGGGGAATTTAGATCGTCTCAAAATTGGATCGGTCCAACAGGCTGCTCCTTAACCTCAGCTAGCTATGTACCTCCGAATCTTGAGGACATGCATCAAGCTTTATCTGATTTGGAAAAGTTTTTCCATCAGGAACCGCCGAGACTCGATCCATTCATCAACGCCGCATTGATTCACTATCAATTCGAAACGATTCATCCTTTCCTGGACGGCAATGGACGTATTGGACGATTACTGATTCTTCTGTATCTCATCCACGCCAAAATACTCACTTCTCCCCTCTTGTACATCTCCTATTTTTTGAAGCTCCATCGAGGAGATTATTACGCTCACATGATGGCTGTACGACAAGACGGAAACTACGAAGCATGGATCAAATTTTTCTTGATTGCCGCCAGTGCAGCGCTCACGGATACGATCAGCTCCATTCAAAAATTGCGTGACTTGCATGACAACGACTCTCAAACGGTTGTCAATGCAACAACCAGAAAATCCACCCAGCAGCGCTTGCTGAATTTCTTGGAATATCTCGAACACAAACCAATAATCGAAATTAAAACAACTGCACAACAACTTAAACTGTCATTTCCAACAGCATCCAAATTGATCTTGAGGTTTGTTGAACTCGGCATCTTGCAAGAAACCACAGGCAAACACCGCAGTCGAGTATTTGCTTATGAGAACTATCTTGCAATTCTTCGCAAAGATGGTGAGCCGCTTTAACCCAAATTAGCGGGAGCCAGTGCTTTCTCCTTTCCAAGTCCTTTTCATCGGAATCATCTCAAACAGCGCGAAATCCTCGCGCTGTTTTCGTGTCAGCATGCCGATTAGCCAACTGTCCGCGGCCCCCTGTGCAGCAGGACGCCGCCGCGCTGACTCTCAAAGACTCAGGGCAAAGCGCTGCCGAAGATTTTGAGATCGAATGCTTTTACCAGTGCCTTGGGCTTTGCCCCGCACCAGGCTGCAAACACTCTTCGCAAGTGTGAAGACCAAAAACTTGCCTCGAGAGCATGCCGGAGCCATCGTCCCAGACCGCACAGAGATGCTGGGGCTGAAAAACATCCGCTTCAACGCTGCCTTAGGCGAGATGACTGCTGTCGAATTTGCAGATCATCTTCGAATCGCTTTTGGTGCAATAGCGCACTGACCTCCTTTGTCATTTTTTATCTGCCGAAGCCCCCAAACTGTCAGAGATGTCATTATTTTCATAAACGGCTTTGTGTCATGATCTTTTTTCGCCGCTCGCCCTGCTGTCGCCCAAAGATCAGATCGGCCCCGAATGGAAGCAATGCTGACAATTGGCAAAATTGACCTCTTTGGGGCATAATTCCTCCCTCACAGGAACAGGAGTGAGCAGACCTCCTTCAAAACCCTGTAAAACGCGGGCGTCGTATAACGGCTATTACCTCAGCTTCCCAAGCTGATGACGAGGGTTCGACTCCCTTCGCCCGCTCCAGCACGCTAGCCCGGCAAAAAAATTGTGCCGGGCTTTTTCGTACTCGGCTTCAGCATTTGGTTCAGGAGGAGATCTCCCATGGCTTCACCCAACCGCCTTATCACGCTCGATACGGAAACGACGGGCCTGGACGCCCAAAACGGCGACCGCATCATTGAAATCGGCTGCGTTGCCATTGAAGGCCGCATGATGCGAAGCACTGATGAACATCACCTGCAGATTTTCGTCAATCCGGAACGTGAGGTGCCTGAAGAGGCCGTCGCCATTCACGGCATTACAACGGAATACCTGCAGGACAAGCCGAAATTTGCCGAAATCGCCGATCAGTTCATTGATTTTGTGAAGGGCTCCACGCTGGTCATTCACAACGCAGCATTCGACACCGGCTTTCTCGATATGGAGCTTGGCCGCTGCGGCCGCGGAAAGATTTCCGACTATTGTCAGGTCATTGATACGGTGAAGCTCGCCAAAAAGCTTTTGCCTGGCCGTGCGGTAAGTCTTGACAGTCTCTGCCGTTATTACGAAATCGACAACTCCAACCGTACGCTCCACGGCGCTCTGCTCGACGCGGAGCTGCTCGCTGAGGTTTATCTCTCGCTCTCACGCGGACAGGACACGCTTACGCTCGTCAACGAAGACATTGACAACCTTCCCCCAATGCCTGCCTTCGATGCCAGCATCGTCATTAAAGCTTCGCCCGAAGAGCTCGCTGAACACGAACGCATTCTGGATATTGCAGAAAAGAAAGCCAAGGCAACGCCTGCCTGGCGCAAAACGGCTGAACCCACAGAAATGAGCGACGCAGCAGCCAGCTCATAAAAAAATCAATCGCAAGTCAAGCCGCAAATCGAGGCGCAGGTTTCGTGAAAGCCTGCGCTTTTTTTTTCAAGTCTTTTTTTGTCGACATATTGATAATTGCTGTCGACGCGCCCCGCGCATTCTTTCAACGAATCTTCACGCAAACAACCCGCTACAAGGGTTTCGGCAAATGCGCGTGTTTTTTTATGCCCCGCAGAGATCTGCAAGGCGTTCAAAGTTCTTCGAGCTGATTAAGATGCAAAGCATTGAACCTCACATTTAAGTGACGACGCTCGGACTCCGCATACCGGAAATTTCCGCCATTGAACGCCGCAGCGCCCTTAATCCTTCAACTCAAAAAAGAAGACATTCATCATGCAGTTCAAGAAAATCGTCCTCTGCGCATGCGCTGCCGCCACTCTTGCTATCGGGTCCGCCGCGGCTCAGGCCCGCGACCTGCTTCGCGTCGGCACGGAACCCACCTTTGCGCCGTTTGAATTCCTCGACACGCAGACGAAGGACTATACGGGCTTTGACATGGACCTCATCCGTGCAGTGGGTCAGAAAGCCGGCTTTGACGTGCAGATTCTCAACATGGGCTTTGACGCACTGATCCCGGCTTTGATGACGGGCAATGTTGATGTGGTTGCTGCCGGCGTTTCCATCACGCCGGAACGCCAGAAGCGCGTTGACTTTACGACGCCCTACTACACATCCGGTCTCTCGATGCTGATCCATCGCACGGACGCAGAAAAGTTCAAGACGTTCGACGACCTGAAGAACCAGCGCCTTGCCGTCCAGATCGGCACGACCGGCGCAGATAAGGCCAAGGACATTCAGGGCGCCAAGGTTTCGAGCTTCAATACGACGAGCGAAGCCTTCATGGATCTGCTCTCGCACAACGCCTCGGCCGTTGTGCTCGACCGCCCCGTGCTCGCCTACTATCTTAAGAATCAGCCCAAGGCTGCCCAGCAGCTCACGATTCCGCCCTACATTGCCGATGCTGAAGAGTTCGGCTTCTGCGTGAAGAAGGGCAACACGGCTCTGCTTGACAAACTCAACAAGGCCTACGCAGAACTCAAGGCTTCCGGCGAAGTCGACAAGATCTACAAGAAGTGGTTCCAGGAATAATTCGAACGATCAAAGCGCCCGTATTTGCGCTTTGTCATTGAATCTTTAACGTATTCCGCACGACGCGGTCGATCGAAAGCCGGTCGACCGCGTTCGTGATACTACATCTGTGTAGAATCCTGCAGCTCATTTCACACTGGCTGCCCGAAGCTGAAATAGAGCAACGCACTCATTCATCAACCCCCATTCATACACCACGAAGGCCATGGAATTTGATTTTTCCCTAATCATCCACAGCATTCCGCTCCTTCTGCGAGGCGCGGGTCTGACGCTTGAAATTACGGCCCTTGCCGTGGGCCTGGGCCTCCTGATCGGTCTCGTTGCGAGCCTTGCTCAGCTTTCCAAGTCCCCGCTCCTGCGTCTTCCCGCCAAGGTCTATGTCGACTGCATCCGCGGCACGCCGCTCCTCATTCAGATCTTCATCATCTACTTTGCGCTGCCCAATATCATCGGCCACCGCATTGACCCGTTTATCGCAGCCGTTACCGCCTGTTCGCTTAACTCCGGCGCATACATTGCCGAAATCTTCCGCGGCGGCATTCAGTCCATCTCTCAGGGGCAGTTCCGCGCCGGTCTTTCTCTCGGCATGACCTACGGACAGACCATGCGCTACATCGTGCTGCCGCAGGCCTTTAAGCGCATCATTCCGCCGCTCGGCAATGAATTCATTGCCATGCTGAAGGATTCGTCCCTCGTTTCGGTAATCGGCTTTGAAGAACTCACGCGCTCCGGGCAGCTCATCATTGCTGAGACCTACGGCACGCTTGAAATTTGGACCTGCGTTGCCATCATCTACCTCACGCTCACGCTCACGATTTCGCGCTTCGTCGCTGCGCTTGAAAAGCGTTTCCGCAAGTCCGACGATCGGTGACCGTCCTTTAATTTCGTTTTGGATATCGAGCGAATAAAAAAATAAAGACTGTTGCGCTTGCACGTCGCTCGCTCGATGTCTAAAATGCCCGCTTTCACGGCTCGAGTCACAACGCTCGTGTCCGCAAGTTCTTTCATCTTTGACAGGAATATCCATGTCTGAACTGACCAAGTCTGAGATCGTTGCTAAGTTCCAGCGCGCCGAAGGCGATACCGGCTCTCCTGAAGTCCAGGTCGCTCTTCTCACGGCCCGCATCAACCACCTTACCGAGCACTTCAAGGTGCACGCCAAGGATCACCACAGCCGCCGCGGCCTGCTTCGCATGGTTTCGCGCCGCCGCAAGCTCCTTGACTACCTCAAGCGCACGGACCTCAACGCCTACCGCAAGCTGATCGATACGCTCAGCCTCCGCAAGTAAGCGAGAAAGAGTTTCACCTGACCACGGCCTGCCGATTTTCGACAGGCCGTAGTCGCATCTATAACCCCTTGTCCAATCGTTGACGAAATACCCCTTCATCTCCAATCGCCTTCGAATGCGCGTTGCGATTTGAGTGCTCTTGGGAACCTTGAGAACCCTCAGACCGCAGCGTGCCGCAGGAATTTTCTGATATGCAGTAATCCTGCGGTGAAGACCGGACATGAAGACGTCAGCGAAAGGACTTTCTTCAGAAGGAAACATTCCCGATGACGATGTTCAATAAGACCACTCAGAGCTTCCGTTTCGGCGATCATGACGTGACGCTCGAAACCGGTGAAATCGCTCGCCAGGCCACCGGTGCCGTTATCTGCCGCATGGATGACACAGTCGTTCTCGCGACGGTCGTCTGCAAGAAGGAAGCCAAGCCCGGTCAGGACTTCTTCCCGCTTACCGTTGACTACATTGAAAAGACCTACGCAGCCGGCCGCATCCCCGGGGGCTTCTTCAAGCGCGAAGGCCGGCCCTCGGAAAAGGAAACGCTGACGAGCCGTCTGATCGACCGTCCGATCCGCCCGCTCTTCCCGGACGGATTCTTCAATGAAGTGCAAGTCATCATTCACGTTCTCTCGGCCGACCCGGCTGTTGATCCGGACATTCCGGCCATGCTCGGCGCTTCCGCCGCCCTCGCCGTTTCCGGCATCCCCTTCCGCGGCCCGATCGGCGCCTGCCGCGTGGGCTACATCGACGACAAGTTCGTCGTGAATCCCACGACCGAACAGCTCAAGACTTCGCGCCTTGATCTCGTGGTTGCCGGCACCCAGCGCGCCGTGCTGATGGTTGAGTCTGAAGCCGACATCCTCCCGGAAAAGACGATGCTCGACGCCGTGGTCTTCGGCCACCGTGAAATGCAGGTCGCCATCAATGCGATCAACGAACTCGTTGCCAAGGCCGGCAAGCCCGCCTGGGATTGGCAGCCCGCCCCGAAGAACGAGGCTCTCATTGCCCGCATCGTCGAAATCGCCGACAAGGGTCTCCACGAAGCCTATGCCATCCGCTCCAAGCAGCCGCGAACTGAAAAGCTCCGCGAGGTTTATGCCCTCGTCGAGCAGACGCTCGCTGCCGATGCTGAAGCCGCCGGCACGGAAGTGCCCGATGCCAATGAAGTGAACGGCATCCTTTTCGAACTCGAAGCCCGCCTCGTCCGCTCGCAGATTCTCGCCGGCGAACCCCGCATCGACGGCCGCGACACCCGCACGGTTCGCCCGATTGAAATCCGCCAGGGCGTGCTCCCGCGCACCCACGGCTCTGCGCTCTTCACCCGCGGTGAAACGCAGGCTCTCGTCACGACCACCCTCGGCACGAAGCAGGATGAACAGATCATTGACGGTCTTTGCGAAGAACAGCACGACCGCTTCATGCTGCACTACAACATGCCTCCGTTTGCAACGGGCGAAACGGGCCGCGTCGGCAGCCCCAAGCGCCGCGAAATCGGCCACGGCCGTCTCGCTAAGCGCGCCCTGAAGGCTGTTCTGCCCTCGCCCGAAGAGTTCCAGTACACGCTTCGCGTTGTTTCTGAAATCTGTGAATCGAACGGCTCCTCGTCGATGGCCTCCGTCTGCGGCGGCTGCCTCTCGATGCTCGATGCCGGCGTGCCGCTTAAGGACTACGTTGCCGGTGTGGCCATGGGCCTCATCAAGGAAGGCAACCGCTTCGCCGTGCTTACCGACATCCTCGGCGACGAAGATCACCTCGGCGACATGGACTTCAAGGTGGCCGGCACTGAAAACGGCGTCACGGCGCTCCAGATGGACATCAAGATCGAAGGCATCACCCCCGAAATCATGCAGGCTGCGCTCGCTCAGGCTCACGACGGCCGTCAGCACATCCTCAGCCGCATGCATGAAATGGCCGGCGGCGGCGCCAAGGAGCTCTCTGACTTTGCTCCGCGCATGGTTTCCTTCAAGATCAATCCGGAAAAGATCCGTGACGTGATCGGCAAGGGCGGTTCCGTTATCCGCGCCCTTACGGAAGAAACCGGCACGACCATCAACGTGGAAGACGACGGCATGGTCACGATTTCTTCGCCCGATATGGCCCGCGTTGCTGAAGCCCGCCGCCGTATCGAAGAAATCACCGCGGAAGTGGAAGCCGGTCAGATCTACGAAGGCACGGTTACGCGCCTCCTCGACTTCGGCGCCATCGTTCAGCTCCTCCCGGGCAAGGACGGTCTCCTTCACATCAGCCAGATTGCCAACGAACGCGTCAATGCTGTTTCTGACTACCTCAAGGAAGGTCAGAAGGTCCGCGTCAAGGTTATCGAAGCCGATGAAAAGGGCCGCGTGCGTCTTTCCATGAAGGCGCTTCTGCGCGAAGAAGGCGAAAACAAGTAAGGCATCTGTCGCCGCGGGTGTTCTTCTAAGGGCGCCCGCATGAGCGACGGCTGCGCTTGGCGCCGGTACGGATGCTTTTCCGCGCCTTCCCTGCCAAAGGGGAAAATGCGGGAAAACGCCTGCCGGCGTTCGCCGCTTTCCGGAAGCTGAGAAAGCACCCTTTAAGGACCTTTCAGCGTTTAAGCGGCTAAAATCCCCTTCAACCTACTGAAACAACGCTCTAGCACCGCAGAATTTTCTGCGGCAGCCATCGAGGACCAGAACAAGCACTATGCGCGACCGCATCGTCATTGCTAATTGGAAGATGAACGGCTCACGGGAGGCCAATGCCCGTTGGACGGACGAATTTCTTTCGTCTCCCCAACCCGCCTGCCGAACCGTCGTCTGCGCCCCCTTCGTTTATTTGGGAGAGCTTGCGCTGCGTGCGCTCGGCACCCATCTTGAAGTCGGCGCCGAAGATGTCAACGAAAATCCCGCGGGCGCCTTTACCGGCGAAATTTCCGCCGGGATGCTTCACGACATCGGCATGAGCTGCGCCATCGTCGGTCACTCGGAACGGCGGACCCTTTACGGTGAAACCGATAACCGCGTGGCCATGAAGGCGCTGGCGTTGGTCAAGGCGGGCTTGAAGCCGGTGGTCTGCGTGGGCGAAACGCTCGAAGAGCGGGAAAGCGGCGCTACGCCTTCCGTCATTCTTCGTCAGCTGAATGCCGTCCTCACCATTGTGCGTCCTGAGGATCTCCTTGCAGTTGCCTATGAACCCGTTTGGGCCATCGGCACCGGCAAGACCGCTACGCCTGAAATCGCTCAGTCCGTCCACGCGCTCATCCGCACTCGGCTCGTTGAAGTGTCTCCCAAGGGCGGCGCATCCACGCCGATTCTCTACGGCGGAAGCGTCAAGCCTGAAAATGCTCATGAGCTCTTTGCGCAGCCCGACATCGACGGCGCACTGGTCGGCGGAGCAGCGCTAAAGGCTTCCAGCTTCCTCGCCATTGCCAACGCGTTCTGATTACCTTTTCCCATCAACCCCATTTCCACACCTTCCATAAAGGTTTCTTTCACCATGCATTTCCTGCTTAGCATCGCGCTCGTTCTGCAGATCATTTCGGCCGTGGTCGTTATCGTCCTCGTGCTGATGCAGCACGGCAAGGGCGCCGACCTCGGCGCCGCGTTCGGCAGCGGCGCCTCGGGCTCTGTTTTCGGGGCCACCGGCAGCGCCAACTTCCTCTCGCGTTCTACGGCCATCGCCGCTACGGTCTTCTTTTGCTCGACGATCGCCTTGACCCTCGCGTCCGGCGCTTTCAACAAGCGCTCCGCACAGCCCGAAGGCGGCGTTCTTTCGACCATTGAACAGCCCGCATCCCAAGAACAGGGGATGGCTGGTGATGCCAATAAGTCCCCCGTTAACCAAATTCCCAGGTAAAATCTTTTTCCTCTGCTGATGAACGCCTCAGTTCAAAAATAAATCAGCAGAAAACAACTTGATCAGGCCGCGGTCGTGGCGAAATTGGTAGACGCACTACTTTGAGGGGGTAGCGGAGCAATCCATATGAGTTCAAATCTCATCGACCGCACCATTCGCTGGGGTATCGCCAAGTCCGGTTAAGGCAGTGGATTCTGAATCCACCATTCGTAGGTTCGAATCCTACTACCCCTGCCAGGTCTCTCTGATGAAGCTGTTGAAAAAATCTGAACGGAATTCGCGGTCGTGGCGAAATTGGTAGACGCACTACTTTGAGGGGGTAGCGGAGCAATCCATATGAGTTCAAATCTCATCGACCGCACCATTCGCTGGGGTATCGCCAAGTCCGGTTAAGGCAGTGGATTCTGAATCCACCATTCGTAGGTTCGAATCCTACTACCCCTGCCACGAAACCATAAAAGGCTGAGTTTTTTCCAAACTCAGCCTTTTTCTTTGCTCTCTTTCTTGGCTGCCTTTTCTTGGGCCAATCGCTTGGAGAAATCCAAATAAAGATTCCTGGCCAATCTAGCGGACCTCTCTTTGAAGGCGGTTAAGAAATTCGCTCAATTCGTCCGCAATCAGCTGCCCGACTCGCGTCAAAGCAGCCAATTGCTGAGGCCTATAGCTGCAGTAAAGCAGCCTCGAAACGCTGTATTCGCTTTTTCATTAGGCGGTTATTTCATCGCGCCCGGCAGAATGAGCGAACGGACATCCACCGCCTTTTCCATCATGCCGTTGTCAATGAGGAACTGCTGATCAGCGGCAAGCCCCTTGACGTCAGCTTCAGTCAGAACGTCATAAAAGCCCGACCAGTCATAGAGCTTCTCCGCATTCTCAATGGAAATGCCCTGCTCTTTTGCTCCCATGGCGAGCGCTTCAGCCTTGTGTTCGCGAATCCACTTCAAAGCAGCGCGATTCGTTGCAACCACGCGTTCGTAAGCTTCCGGATACTGGTCAACAAACGCCTGACGGACTGCCATCACGAGATTGGGTTCGACGAGCCCTTCGCACGTCGTAATCGTTTTGGCGCCTTCAGCGTTTGCCTTAATAATGAGGCCAGCAGCGACCAGCCCTGCGTCAGCCGAACCGGAGAGCACCGCCGTCATGGCCTTGGCAGGATCCATGCTGATGAAGTCCACGTCCTTGATGGTCATGCCTTCCTTCTTAAGCGCCGCTACGAGGAGCTGATGGAGCACCGTGCCCTTAGGTCCCACGACCTTCTTGCCCTTGAGATCCTTGATGGAATAGTCCGTACCGGGTTTGCCGATGATGGCAAAGATCTTCTGCGGATGCCCCACACCGGAAGCAATGCGGATGGGGTTGCCGGCACCGGCAGCCATGACGGCGGGGGTTCGCCGCCCCCGCCGGCCATCAGCCCGCTGGCCGTATTCATGACCGCGGAGAAGTCGAGGTCACCAGACGCCATAGCCTGTCCCTGAATGGCACCCGAATTAATGACGCGCCAGTTGATCTTGACGCCTTCGGCCTTGAAGGCATCTTCGAGCATTCCGCGCTCCTTCATCACAATGTTCTGCAGATTGAAGGGCGATTTCACATAGGTGATCGAAATGCTCTCGGGCATCTTCGGGGCAGCCTGAACTGCAGACATGCCGGTTAAGCACAGTCCGGCCGCGACGGCCGCCGCAGCAAAAAGGTTTTTAAGCTTCATAACATGAATCCTTTTTCATCAATCTCCGCTCCTTCGTCTCTTTAGTGCTCAGAAAAAGAAATGCGTATTCTTTGCAGACGAGGAGCTCGTTGAGGCAACATTCTGACACCGCCATGAGCAAAGCGGCAGTTTTACGGCTCACTCAAAGGGGACTTCGTCCAACCGATCTGAATAAAACTCACGGTCAGCGGAAAGCATTGTTATGAAACCGCCTTCTTCGTTTTGCCGGCCTCTCGAAGAGATAGGATGCTTACATGCGTTTACTATTGGAACAATAGATCGTTTACAGATTTTCTGTGTTGTTCTGATGACACAACCTCAATTAAGGGTTTTCGCGCCATATATCAGTTTTCCAAATTTGCCGGCAAACAATCTATTAAAAAGGCGACCATAGGGATAACCCCCCCCCCATGTTTTCTCGACATTTAGGATGCCCTGAGTGCTTGTGCACAACTCTTCGACTTCATTCGAAACCGTTGAGTCAACCAGAAAACTCTTGGAGTACTCCCTAAATGAATCGCACTTATAAAGTTGCCAAGTCACTCACACGCGGCGTCGTCGTGACGAGCGAAAAGGCTTCTTCCTATCAGGGCAAGGCCGTGAAGACCGTTATCGCTCTCGCCGTGGCCTCCCTCGTTGGAAGCGTCGGTGCCACTGCACTGACCGGCCCGGTTGAACACGTCACGATCAGCTCTGATCAGACTACAGAAGTTACGACCTCCGTTGAAGGCAAGTGGGGCGAGGGGGACGCCGCTGACTATACGGCCAAAACCTCAACTGTCACTGTCGACGGCGGCAAGCTCACGATCACTGGCAATTCCGCTGGTCTAAATGTTGGTGGCGTTGCGATCAAGTCTGGCACGGTCATCCTCACTGGTGACACCGACAACTGGGATCTGAATGCCTCAACGGATGGCAATCATGTTCCGAAGGCTCAGACCAATCTCGGCGGATACGATTCCTTCGAAATGACAGGCGGCGATGTTACGCTTAAAAATGCTCGTCTTTGGATTGGCAGTGTCGATAAAAAGATCTATAACACGATGACCCTCTCCGGGGGTACGCTTTCCCTCGACAATGGCGGCATCACAGGCCTTTCGAACAATACCGATAATACGGTTACGGGCAACACAATCGCTCTGAGCGGCGTTGAACTCAATGCTATTAAGGGGGATAAGAACGTCGTCAATTCCCTGAATGTTGAGATGTCGGCTGGCTCCATCAACGTTGCAAAGGATGCAGCGCTGCAGATCTCGACATACACGCGTGACGGCAACGACTGGAACAGTGCCTACTCTACCCTCGGCGGCAAGGTGAACTTTACCGGCGGCACCGTCGTGAATAAGGACACCCTGAATGTCCAGGCGCTTAAGACAACGATTGACGGTACATCCTTCGACAATCAGGGCAAACTTTCCTTTAGTCCGCTTTCCGGTTCTGCAACAGGTAATTTGACCATCAAGAGCGGCAGTATCAGCAACGCTGAGAGTGCGGAGCTGACGGTTGTCGATGCCACTGTGACAGGCGGTCAGGTTACAAATGCCGGTGCTCTCACGGCAACCACCCTTACGGTTCAAGGCGGTAAGGTTGAAAACGCTGGCAAGGGTGTTCTCACAGCTGACACGATTACCATTGAAGAAAATGGCGTTCTGAACACGACCTACACGACAGACACTTTCAAGTGGAAGGAAATCACCGTTGCTGATAATGGCGTCCTCAATCTTGATGCTCTCAATTCCCGCCATGACGGTCAAAAGATTGGCAAGGATAAAGACGGCAATGTCCTTGCAGGTGATCGTCTCCTGATCAATGCAGGTACGATTAACCTCGCGGGCGGCGAACTTCAGGTTGCCGGCACCAAGTACGAAGGCGATCTGAAGATCGGACGTTCGGAGACGAAGGCCGATATCACGGTCACCAGCGACTATTCTTTCAACAAGGTTGAATTCGGTTCTTCCAATAAAGTCACTGGCAACACTGTCTCAACCCTTACCATCGGTTACGACGATAAGACGACTGGCAAGCTGACGATTGCTGACCTTGACCTCACCTATGGTGCGGTAACGGTTAATGACGGCAGCACGCTTACCCTCGGTACGGTTTCGGCAGTCGATTCGGGCAAGTTAACGAATTACGGTTACCTCCTGACCGGCATCAGCAATCTCGTTGATAAAGATGGGAAGGCTACTGATTTCGCCGATAAGGCTCTCAAAGGCACGGGTTCTGTGGTTGAAACCTCCATTACGGGTGAATACTCTCTGGAGGATCTCAAGAAGTATGCGGCTCTCGTAACGGGTCAAGAACTCATCATCAAGAACGGCACGCTTGCTAAGAATGCGGACGGTTCCAACCATAAGCTTTCGGACGTTGAAGGTCTCGTGGTCTTTAATTCGACTGTTACCAACAGCACCACGACGGCCAATGTCACTAAGGACACGACTGTCGGCGCTCTTGCCTTCACGGGCGACGCTGTGAAGGGTAAGGATGTAACGATTTCCGGCAACCTGCAGCTTACCGGCGTTAATGGTGAAATCATTACCGGCGTTGATGCGGATAAGACGATCACCATCGACAGCACGGTTGATCAATCAAACGACGGCGTCATGTTCGGTGCCGAAGACGATGACCTTTTCTCGTTCGCTCCTGTCTCTGTCAACAACAAAGTCATTGTTAAAGATAATAGCCAGCTGACGACGAAGGGAACGGTCACGTTCGCTAAAGCGGTTGAGCTCAATACCTCCGGCAAGATTGAAGCTCGTAATGGCGTCTTCACGTTCGACTCCATCAAGGGCGGTTCGGTCTACAACGATGGCGGTTCCGTTATCGTCAAGAACGCTGCGCCCGCTGCAGCCACTGGTAAGAGCACAACTGCCGAAACGGTCACCTACGATAAAGCTTTTGCGCTCGACACCCAGTACGCTGGAAATAACGGCGCTTTCTTTACCTTCGGCCAAAACAAGGCTTCCAAGGCTTCCACCGAAGCATTGATCCGCCAGTATGCTGATCTTGCCGCCGATGCTGAAATCGGTGCTTCACTCTATGTCAGCGAACGCTACGACCTTGCCAATGGCGGCATCGCGCTTGGTGCGGCTTCTGCCTCAACCACCAAGGGCACGCTGTCTGCAGCTCAAGGTTCTTACATTGTGCTCGACATGGGTTCGATCGCTTCGAAGAACTACGATCCGAAAACTTCCGGCGTGTTCCAGGGTGTGGCTTCGGGTAACGGCTCTGTTGCCGGCACGATCCTCCTCACGGATCTGACTGCTGATGGATTCGTCAAGGATGAAAAGACGGGTGACTACTCGCTTGATCTTGGCTCCAATGTGACGGTGGCGGATGAGAAGAATGTCATTACCGATGCCGATTTCTACAAGGTTAAAGTGTCTGGATCGACGGTTACGTTGTCCGCTGATCAGGAAGAGCTTGATAAGCTCAAGGATCTCGGCATGAACAATGCCTGGCTCGTTGAGCACGACATCAAGGAAATGACGAACTCCGGCAACTTCTTCGCCAATGCCCTTATCTACGGCAACGAAGCGTTTGATGCCTATTACGACAACGCTGAAGCCGAATGGAAGAAGATCGCAGAAGCTGAAGGGATCAATGCCGATGATAAAAACACGGCTCAGTACAAGGCATATTGGGCTGCCAAGGACGGTTACGTTGCTGAATCCGAAATCGTCGGCAGCAATATGGCTGTCTTCGGCGGTGCTTTCACGACTGCTCTGGATGTGAACGATCAGGTCACGGCCGCCGTCAGCCGCCGCACCTCCGCGCAGCGCACTGAAGGCTTCACCCCCTGGGTGGACGTCTTCGGCACGACCAACGAAGCTAAGCGCCTCTACGGCAACGGTGCCGGCTATGAAGCCGACATCTACGGTGCTGTTCTGGGCTTTGACTACACGGCTGCCTGCGGCGGTACGCTGGGCGTCGCCTTTAACGTCGGTCAGGCGGACAGCAACTCCGTTGGCACGGGCGTCAAGGTTGACAACGATGCCGACTTCTATGGCTTCAGTCTCTACGGCGCACAGACCTTCGGCGACTTCAACGTCAAGGCTGACCTGGGCTACACCCAGATCTCCAATGATCTTTCCTCGACCGGTGCTTTCGGCACTGTCAAGGAATCTTTGGATTCGAACGTCTTCACGTTCGGTCTTGGCACGGAATATCTCGCCAAGTTCGGCGCGCTCAACATCACGCCGCATGCCGGCATCCGTCTGAGCCGCATCGACATGGACGACTCCCAGTACGGTGCTGACTACGACACGATGACGGTCTACCAGCTCCCGTTGGGCGTTGCCTTCTCGGGCAACTTCGACGTGAACGGCTGGAAGCTCGCTCCGATGGTTGACCTCTCCGTTGTCCCCGCCTTTGGCGACAAGGATGCGGTTGCTTCGTTCTACGGCAACGATGTGACGACGCGTGTTGTGGATACCAACCCGATTCAGGCCACGCTGGGCGTTTCCGCTCAGAACGGCGCCTGGACGTTTGGTCTGAACTACGGTCTGACGGCCGGCGGCGACGATCGCATGAACAATGCCTTCAACGCCAACCTCCGCTACTCGTTCTAACCAACCCGTTCTATAGGGGCTCAGCGCTTAGCAGTGCTTAGCCCCTGAGAACCCGCCCGGGGCCTTCTTTCATTGTGCTCCAAGGATGAAGGAAGGCTCTCGGGGACTCATACCGCTTTCGGGAGACAACTGCTCTCACTCACCGGGTGAGGGTATGTCATCCCGCTCTCTGGCACCCGTCTGCCGCTCGCGCGGGGACGGGTCTTTTTTGCGCAGTGCCAGCACGGTTGACGAGCAGCAGGAAGACCTCATGACGGAAAATGATTTACCGGAAGAGCTGTCGGTGTCGCCCCCAGGACGCTATCGTCCGCCGGGATATGCTTCGGCAGACAAACGCCGCCGCGCTATCGCGCTCTTTGAAGCCGGCATTGGCTACACCAAGGCTTCAAGAATCCTCGACCTCCCGTCCACGACGCTTCGCGACTGGGCTGAAGCCTGGAAAAGCGGCAAATTCAGCGTTGAAATATCGCCCAATCTTTATCGTTACAGCGATGCCGTCCGCACGAAAGCCATCGCGATGCGGCTGAGCGGCAGCACCTGGAAAGCAATTCGCGCAGCAACGGGCGCGCCGCCCGCCACAGTGCGCAGATGGATCGACGCCCATTGCGCTCAGACGCAGCGTAAACCCGCGAAACCCGAGCCGCTCAAATAAAAACGGCACGATCAATGGTGGAGCAGCTCGGCGAGAAGCCCTTCTTCGGCCGCGCCGACCGCGGGATCCGAAAAGCGCCGAGGGAACGGCATGAGAAGCGAATGATCTGCCGCGGCGCTGCCGCCGCGCAGCACGACTGCACGGTCTGCCATGCGAACGGCTTCACGCACATCGTGCGTAATCATGAGCACGGTCATACGCCGGCGGTTAAAGAGCGCTCGCGTTTCATCCTGAAGTTCCAAGCGTGTGAGCGCATCAAGCGCCCCGAAGGGTTCATCCATCAGCAAAACGTCGGGCTCTGCCGAAAGCGCCCGCGCGAGCCCCGCGCGCTGCTGCTGGCCGCCCGAGAGTTCCGCGGGAAAGCGTTCAGCCAAATCCGCAATACCGGCAAGCGTCAGCGCCTGCGTGACTGCTGAAGATTTGCAGGCTTCGGAAAGCGCCTCCCCCGTGCGGGCAGAAAGGGCGAGCGCCGCATTTTCTCGAACCGTTTTCCAGGGCAAAAGGAGCGGCTCCTGAAACACCATGGCAACTTTCGGATGCGTCCCTCCAGACGCATCCGGGGACGTAAAGCGCACCGCGCCCGCCTGCGGGAGGAGCAGTCCCGCAGCTGCCTTGAGGAGCGTCGTTTTGCCGCATCCCGAACGGCCGAGTACTGCCGTAACGGAGCCGGGCGCTATGGAAAGCGTCAAGTGATCCACCGGCGGCTGAGTGAGTCCCGGGTAGCTCACCACCAAACCCTCGAACACAATGCCCCAGAGACTGCGTTCGGGATCTGCTGTGGATGAGGAAACTGTCTCAAGGGCAGTTTCTCCTCCGCCGCTTTTCCGCCTGCGGTTAAGGCGCGACTTTGTCCAGCCTTCCGCCCCTCGGCGAAAGAGCTGATCGCAGAGGATCCCTAGGCCCGCAATGGTGAGAATGCCCACCATCACCACATCGGTTCTCGCCAAGGACGATGCATCTTCAATGAGGTACCCCAAGCCCGACGCGGCAGCGATGAGTTCTGCGCCCACCAGTGCCCGCCAGGCGTAGCCAAATCCTAATCGCAGTCCCGTCAAAATGCCCGGAGCCGCCCCCGGGAGCAGAATTTCCTGCACACGCGCCGATTCCGTGAGTCCGAGCATCTGCGCGAGTTCCTTATATCTGCTGCTGACGCTTCGCAGGGCTGTGAGCGCCGACAAATAAATGGGAAAGAAGCTCGCTAACACGACAATCGCCAGCTTAGGCGCCTCATCAATGCCCAGCCACAAAATAAGGAGCGGCACCAGCGAAAGCGGCGGAATGACGCGAAGTGCTTCCAGGACGAGTGAAAGCGCACTCTCCCAAAGCGGACGTCGATAGAGTAAAAGGGCGAGCCCCAAGGCGGCCGAAGCTGAAAGCAAAAAGCCCGCAAACACGCGGCTCATGGAGACTGCCGCATGCGTGAGGAGTTCGCCGGAATCGAGAAGCGATAAAAACCGCTTGGCCACTGCCCCCGGTCCGGGGAGCAAAAGCGCCGGCACAGCGCCGGAACTTGTCACGAGCCACCAGCCTAAGAGAATGACTGCCGGGAGCAGTACCGGCAGAACGCGCCTTAAGCCCGATCGGCGCTCCGCTCCGGCCGGCGCAGACCGGTCATTCTGATCGTTCGTAGGGTTGCGAAAAGCTTTAGGCATGCTCAGACATCGCCGAAAGGAAAGCAAAAAAAGCCGCGGCGTTAAAGTCCGGCCATAAACCTACTCTGCCACAACTGCCGGCATCTGGGCGGCCGGACAGAACGAAAAACGGGCGCTTCGCTAAAAATTCGAAGCGCCCGCCGGGGATGAGACCAAACTGACGATTAGGTGAGGAAGACCATATCCATCAGGAAGAAGACCGGGAAGAGAATACCGACCGACCAGAGCATGTAACCGAAGAAGGACGGCATCTTAACGCCGCGTTCATTGCAGATCGCAACCGTCATGAAATTCGGTGCGTTGCCGATGTAGGTCACCGCTCCCATGAAGACCGACCCCATCGAAATGGCCATCAGCGTCTGAGCATCCGTGGTCATGAGCACTGCAGGATCACCGCTCGCCAAATTGAAGAAGGCGAGGTAGGTCGGCGCATTGTCAAGGAACGCGGAGAGCGATCCCGTGAGCCAGAAGAAGAACGTGTTGTTGAAGCTCCCGTCGGCATTGGTGACGAGCGCCACGAGCGACGCAAAGGCGCCGTCGTGACCTGCACGCAGCATTTCGAGCACCGGCACGATGCACACGAAGATGCCGAAGAAGAGCTTGGCAACCTCCAGAATCGGGTCCCATGTGAAGTGATTGGCCTCACGCGTAGCCTTGGCGGTAAGCATGAGCGAAAGCCCCGCGAGCGCCAGAAAGCAGAGATCACGAACGATCGACTCGAGCGCAAAGTGCACGTTCAGGAACGTGAATTCAATGCCGGAACGGCTGAAGCCCGAATAAAGCACAGCACCGATGATGCCGGCCAAAAGGAGCACATTGATGCCGCCCTCAATGGCAAAGGCCTTGGTTTCCGCCGGCGCCTTAAAGCCCTCGGCCACATCTTTCTTAAAGCAGGCGCTGTCAATGAGGAAGTAAATAAAGAGCAGTACGCCCGAGCACAAGAGCCACGGCAGCATCAGGTGTTCGGCCGTCCAGAAGAATCCCACGCCCTTCAGGAAGCCCAGGAACAAAGGCGGGTCACCGAGCGGCGTGAGCGCGCCGCCCACGTTTGCCACGAGAAAGATGAAGAAGATGAAGGTCTGCATCTTGCGGGTGCGGCCGGCGTTGGCTTCAATCAGCGGGCGAATGAGGAGCATTGCCGCCCCCGTCGTGCCCATGAAGTTGGCGAGCACGGCGCCAAGCCCCAAAAACGCCACATTGACAATCGGACGGCCCACAAATGAGCCGCGGACGTGAATGCCGCCGGCTACGACGAAGAGCGATCCCACAAAAATGATGAAGGGAACATAGTCGGCCAAAAGCACGTGGACGATAGCGTCAGTACCCACGGAAAAGCCGAGGACGGCGCAGAGCGGCAGGGCGCAGCAGAGCGCCCAGAACACCGCAACTTTGCCGAAATTTTTGTGCCAGAAATGCGGCAGAAACAATGGACAGAGCGCAATGGAAAGCAGGATCCCAGCAAAGGGGATGGCCCACGTTAACCCAAGCGAACTGCCGTCGATGCCTGCCGCATGGGCCGGTACGGCGGTGAGCGCGCTAAGCGCGAGAATTGCGGCAGACATGCGCGCAGAGGAGAGAAGCGTCACGAGATACTCCAATCTTTTTCTTGTCGGAAGATGCGGTTTCGCCGGTTAGGGATGCAAAACGCACCAGTGGAATTTGGTCTGCCCAGGGCAAAGAAATTGGAGATTGGTAAACAAAAGAAGTGTTTCCTACCTTGCAACCCCTTTGTCCGCTTCTCTTGACGGGACTGGGCGCACCGGAAAGTACCTTACACCGAAAACGATGTTAACGGCATGCAGGATGATTGTTTTTGCGATGAAGAGACCAAAAAAGAGGTCCGATCTTTCAACCGAACCTCTTTTTCGAGCTTAAGCGCTCGCCAAACGGGAAGCGTCGAGCGCCGCCCAAAGAACCCCTGCAGGCCGCTCAGAAAGCATTTCAGTCAGGAAAGACTCTCAAAAACCCGCCTGAAATCCTCTCGAACCGCAGCAGAGACTTTTTTGGAGCACTGCAGCGCCGCCGCCCGCTTATGCCCCCTTAGAACGTATGGCGGATGCCGGCGTAAACAGTCGCCGTCGAGGGATCGTGATCCTGGTAGTTGGAAGCCGCATCCTTATCCACGCTGTCCTTATAGTAGGCGGCAACGGCATACACATTCGTGCGGCGGCTTAAGTCATAGGTGTAGCCCACCGAGGCACCGTAGCGGGAAAGTTCCGTTTTGCCGAGGGCATCGCTGCCGTCTGCATCTTTAGCGTCCGTGTAGCCGACGGCGAACAAGGCCTTGCCGCCCAGCACCGGTGCATCCATGCCGGCCAAAACGCTGTAGCCCTTAAACGCCTTGCCATTGAAATAGCTGCCAAAGGACGAATAGGTATCCATCGTGTCCTTTTGAGCAGCCGCAGCCGTGGCGTCATTGGCGAGCATGTTGTCGAAATACTGACCGCTCAAATAGGCCTTGGCAACGCCAAAGTCATAGGAGCCGCCCAGCGTCACAGTCAATGCGTCGTCCAAATTGCGGCTGGTGCCGCCGTAGGTATCAATCTTGTTGGACCAGTTGTAGCTGTCAACCACGGCCGTCACGTCGAGCGAACCCACTTTGTAGTTGGCGCCCAAAGCGTAGTAGCGGTTGGCCGAGGCCTTGCCTTCGGTTTGTCCGAGCGGCGTATCCTGCTTGGTATTCATATCAAACGAATACTGCGCGTAAGCCGTGAAGCCCGCGAAGGTCGGTGTCTTATAGGTCACCGTATTGTCGGCACGAGCGTTGCCCACAAAATAGGTGCCGTTTTCCACCGAGCCGCCCCACGAAGTGCCAAAGGGCGTCATGCCGCCGAGCAGACCGTACGTGCCGTTGCCCGAACCCAGTGTTCCCATGCGGCCGAAAGCCACTTCACCGAAGTCGCCGGAGAGATAAACGCGCGCTTCACGACCGAACAAGCGGCTGTTGTAGCGCAGTATTGGGCGGTTTTTGTAGCCGAGGCTGCCGGTATCCGCATCAAAGCCGTTTTCGAGCTGGAAGCCCACCTTGAGGCCGTTGCCGACGTCTTCAGCTCCCTTAATGCCAAAGCGCGAGCCTGACTGGGAGCCGGACTTCATTTCAAGCTTGTCAACGGCATCGACGCCGCTCTGGTCGGCGTCGACGTGAGAATACTTAAGCCCCAGGTCCACCACGCCGTAAAGCGTCACATCGGCTGCATAGGCCGTGCCGGCGGCCATAGCGCCGAAAGCACCTGCAACTGCGAGCGCTGCAATGGTTTTCTTGAACATGGTTATGTTCCTTCGTTATTTTCCTGACATTTCAGGGATTGCTGTAGGAACGTCCCGCATCAGCGCACCTTGCCGCACAAACCAAACAGCTCGGTGTGACTGCATGCGGGACGTTTTCTTTTCGATGCCGCGGGTCCGCAGACAGGGCTGCGGGCAGGCATCGATAGAGAAGAGATTACTCAAATCAAATTTAAAGTTATGTAGCTAACTACTAAATGTTGTCGAATAAAAATTTGCTTGCACTTTTGCAATAATTGTTTCTCCGACAAACCAGGTACCAAAATCCATCGGCGTCCAACAAAGAGAGGCTTCGAGCATAAATCCCATAAAAGAATTTTGATTTTGGTATGTCAAAAAAACGGAGGAGTTATCCATGGAGCTGCAGTACGCACAGCCGCCTTCACACGAAGACATTCTTCGCGTCATTCGACGCAATCTGAATACCGAACCGAGCTGCGAAAAAGTGTCCTGCATCGAAATGTCGTTTTTGCTGCAGATGGTCGATCTGGAACGCCGCAACATGGTTTTTTCCGATCTCACCAAATGCACCGGCGTCACGGAAGGCAAATTTGCGCTTCTGATGGTGCTCCATGATGCGGGGATGCCGCTGCCCGTCGGGGAGCTGGCCGCCCGCCTGAGAGTGAGTACGCCCACGGCCTCAACCATGCTGCAGCGCATGCTCGCGAGCCCGGAAAAGCTCATCGTCAAAACGCCCTCCGCCACGGATGCGCGGTCAACGCTCATCGCGCTCACCGATGCCGGCCGGAAATATCTCACGGACCTGCTCCCAGGCCACTTCGAGCGCGTTGAGGCGTTCGCCTCTGTTTTAAGTCCCCAAGAACGGCTTGAACTCATCGGACTCCTGCGTAAGCTCCTCGTCCGACGGTAAAAAGCAAAGCCGACACTGCAGCCCATCCGCAGCGCCGGCTTTTTTGAGCCGTGCTTAAATTGAAAGCAAGTACTTACTTTAATCCCTTGGCGGCAGCCGTCGGGTCATCCATGTGAAAGACCTGGCGCAGATACCGCACATAGCTTTCATCTTCGCACATGCTCTTTTCGGGCGAATCGGAGATCTTTGCCACGGGCTGGCCGTTGCACTGCGTCATCTTGATGACCACGTTGAGCGGTTCTGATCCGCGGTCATTCATCAGGTTGGTGCCGATGCCGAAGCCAAGCCGCACGCGGCCGTTAAAGCGGCGCCAGAGTTCGAGCACGCGAGGGATGTTGAGACCGTCGGAGAAGATCAAAAGCTTGGTTCTCGGATCACACTTATTCCGGCTCCAGTGCTCGATCATCTTTTCGCCCCAGAGGAAGGGGTCTCCGGAATCATGACGGGCGCCGTCAAAGAGCTTGCAGAAATACATGTCGAAGTCTTCAAGGAAGGGCTTCATGCCGTAGACGTCAGAAAGCGCAATCCCCAAGTCGCCTCGATACTCTTTGGCCCACTGTTCAAACCCGAAAACCTGCGTGTCGCGCAGACGGGGGCCAAGTGCCTGACAGGCCTGAAGGTATTCGTGCGCCATCGTGCCGAGCGGAACAAGGCCAAGCTCCTTGGCAAAAAGCACGTTTGAAGTGCCTGAAAGCCGGCTGCCGAGACGCTCTGCAAGGCGCTCAATCACCGCTCGCTGCCACTCCCGCGAAAAGCGCCGGCGCGTACCGTAGTCGGAGATATGGAGGTCCTCAGCATGAGGTTCATTGAGAAGCAAATCAATCTTAGCGTCGAGCCGGCGGCGCCCCTCGGCGTCAGAAAGTCCGGGATAGGTGCGGCGGAAATACACCTCGTTGACAATCGCGAGCACCGGAATTTCAAACAGAATCGTATGAAGCCAGGGGCCCTTGATGCAGATATCAATGCCAAAAGGCCGTGACGGATCGCGCTCCACCGTGATGTACTTGCGCTTGAGGTGAAAGAGACTCAGAAACTCAATGAAGTCCGACTTCATAAAGCGCAGATTGCCCAAATATTCGAGTTCGTCCTCTTTAAAGTAAAGACTGCAGAGATGGTCAATCTCCGCATTGATCTCATCAATAAAGGGCGACAAATCAATGTTGGGCGTGCGGCACTTGAAGCGGTAGGACACTTCCGCCGCGGGAAACTGATGCAGCACGCACTGCTGCATCGTGAATTTATAGAGGTCCGTGTCGAGAAGCGACTCAATGATCATGTGCGGCCTCCTTGGCCGATAGCGCTTTAGAGCTTTGAAGTCTACTCGTCCGGCACATTCAAAACTGCATCCTAGAGGGGAAAGCCATTCAAACTGTACGAACAGAACCTCATTTTTTTTGGGTTTGCACCCAAAGCTGAGAGCGCGCGAAAATCATCTTTAACGAAGTCCGTCGTTTTCAGGGGCCCGATGCAGCTCGTCTGCAGGCCCTTGAAGAGACAAGAGCGAGAACATTCCGGCGGACTCAGCTTGGAATCACAATGGAGACGCCGCCGTGATGCAGTCCCTCACCATCATTGCAGAAGTTGCCGACGGCATCGGCATGTTCGGATTTGCCGTCGCCGGACTTTTCGCCTCTGCCGGCCGCCGCATTGATCCCGTCGGTGTTTTTGTGAGCGTCTTTACCACCGCTTTCGGCGGCGGCATCATTCGCGACATTCTTCTGGATCTGCGGCCCTTTTACTGGCTCTCGCACCCGCAGTGGATCTGGATGACGCTCGGACTCACCATTTTGGCCCCCGTCATCGTGCGCCGCGTGCAGCGCTTTTGGCAGCGGCGCATTCTCCTCTGGGCCGATGCCGTCGGGCTCGCCTTCTTTGCCGTCGGCAGCTGCGCGACGAGCGACCGGCTGGGTCACCCCTTGATTGTGAGCGTGCTGATCGGCGTGGTGACAGGGGTTTTCGGCGGCATGCTCCGCGATGTTTTCTGTGCAAAGCTCCCCTCTGTGCTCTCCAACGAAGAGCCTTACGCCTCCCTCGCCTTCGCGGGCTGCTGGGTATACCTCGGTCTGGTGCACGCCGAACTCGTGCCGGCAGACATCGCGCTTTGGGGCTGCTGCGCCCTCATCATGATCGTGCGCATGGCGAGCTTCCGCATCCCCTGGATGAAAGTGCGGTATTAAAGATGCCGAGCGCCTCAAAGACTGACGCGCTCAGCAGCGCCGCTGCCGCGAGGCCGCTCAAGGCACGCTCAAAGCGCCTTGACGCGATCCACCGGCAGTCCCGGATCGACCACAATGGCTTTGAGGCCCCGGGCCTCAATCGCCTTTTGCCCGCATTCGGTGCAGATAATGTTGGCATTCTTGCCGAGCACTTCGCCCTTAAAGAGGACCTTGCGGCCTTCGACGAAAGACATCTTCGGCGTCTGCGCGGCGTAGTCGTAAATGGTGATGTCTGCGTCGGCGCCGACGGTGAGATGCCCCTTGTCCTTAAGCCGCAGCATGCGGGCAGGATTGAGCGACGTCTTCTGAGCAAACTCAGTGAGCGTCATCACATCGAGCTTAACGAGCGACAGTCCCTGCGAGAGGATCACGTTTCTCGGAATGCACCCGCCGTCGGTAGATATGGCATCCACCACAAAGGCGCCGTCGGGGCGCTTGACCTGTGCGAGCAGAATGCGCGGAATCGGCGGATTGATGTTGAAGCTCCCGCCCACGTCCGTGTTGTGGGACTCCCAGAGCTTCACTGCATCTTCGCCCGTCATGAGGTCGGAGTACCCGCCCGCGTCATAGACCGCAAAGGCCTTGTGCGCGAGGAGCGCCTTGCGCACGCCGTCGCGATCTTCGGTAAAGCCGAAGTGGCGCAGGCAGTTGCCCGTCACCTTGGACTGGATCTTGCCGTCTGGACCGCAGGTCAGACGTGTGCCGTTCTTGGGCGAAATATAGCTTTCACTGAAAATATTCGGGTTGGCATTCAAGAGCTCCACTGCCGTGCGCGCCTCGTCGATTTCATTTTTAATGGCGCCGCGGCAGTAGGCATTGATGTGCGCGAGATGGAGCGGATAGCCGTCGGCCGTCTGCACCGCCTCGATCATGCCTTCCAAATTGGAGCCGTGCGCACTTGTGCCGGCATGCCAGGCCACATAGGCACGGCGCTCAAGTGCGGTTTTAATGAGCGTAGAGGAGACCTCGGGCGTCAGCGGATAATGGCCGCCCAAGAGCTTCACCCCGAGCGCACCTTCGGCGAGCGACTTGTCGATCAGCTCCACCATTTCCGCCTTGGAGGGCGCATTGGTTTTAAAGGTGAAGGGCGGCGACGCAAACTGCAAAATAGCCGTATTCAAACCCGCCCCGTACTGCGGCGTCTTCTCGAGAATATCGTCCAAGGGACCGGCCATGTCGAGACACGTCGTCACGCCGTTCATCGCGAGCATACGCGGTCCGTAGGGCGACCCCCACATACTGCCGAGATGCACGTGACTGTCGATGATGCCGGGCTGGAGCACCCATCCGGAAACATCAATGACTTCGCGGGCGGGACCGGTTAAATCCGGTCCCACTGCGGCGATTTTGCCGCCTTCAACGGCAACATCGTTCACGCCGTTGACGCCGTTAAGCGGGTCAACCACATGAGCACCTTTGAGCAAAAGATCGTACATGGACGCTTCTCCTTATTTGATCAGCTCGTCGTGAGGTCCTAAAGCCGCCCTCAAAAAAGCGGCGGGGTCGCCCTCCACTATTGCAGGATCTGAGGCGTTACGCAATGAAGCTTTATGCGGGCAAGGTCATCCGCACGTGCTCCCCGGAGAGAGATCCGATCCGCCTTTGCCTTTGAACACTGTTCTTTTTCGCAAAATGCGCCCGCGTCCGTGACCCTTTCAAGCGGCTCCAAAGCCCTCAATATCGGCAAGGAGCTCCTCTGCGCGCTGCCAGCGCGGTTCCGCCCGCAGCGCTTCCATCGAGAGAACACTCTCGGCTTCATCGGGCAAGAGGCGCGCCAGCCGCTCGTCAAAGGCAGGCGTTCGGCTCCACTCAAGACCCGCGAGGATTTCGTCGGCCTCTTCGGGGTGATTGCAGTGCAGCACCATGTCGCAGCCTGCGGCCAGCGCCTTTTGTGCACGCACGAGCGGCGGCTCGTCGCCGCAGGCGCCCTTCATAGACAAATCATCCGAGAAGATCAGCCCGCTGAAACCGAGCTCCTCGCGCAAAATGGTCTTCAAAAGCCTCGGAGAGTAAGTGGCCACCTCTCCGTCAAAGCACTGATAAGCCACATGCGCGGTCATGATGCTTTCGAGTTCGAGCGCCAAACCGCGATAGATCGAAAGATCACGCCGAATTTGCGCTTCCGAACGATTGTCGGTCGGGCAGGCAACATGGCTGTCGGCCTCAGCCCA
>OATH01000467.1_pt1 | contig 29787 bp, 34 predicted proteins | sample 1494971 | NCBI WGS metagenome assembly OATH01 (sample SAMEA2579949, study PRJEB22360) | human gut metagenome
GGCTCCCTGAAACCTACTGATGAAAGTCAGCAAGGCGCAGGGTGCCTACCTCATATCTGATGCAGATGACAGATCGCGTATCCTATGTGGTGACAGATCCAAAGGGTTAGATTTTAAGAATACAGAGAAAACAAGTCATTAAAAAATGAAGTGTTTTCTGTGTGTTCTTATTTTTTAGCATAACGAAAGGAGCTGAGAAAATGGCTAAAGATAACAGAATAACAGCACTCTACGAGCGCCTGTCTCGTGATGATGAGATGCAGGGTGAATCCAACTCCATAACAAACCAGAAGAAGTATCTGGAAGATTATGCAGTGCAACATGGCTTTGGTAATATTCAGCATTTCAGTGATGATGGATATTCAGGAACGAACTTCAACAGACCGGCATTCAATTCTTTGCTGACAGAGATTGAAGCCGGCAGAGTGGGAACAGTGATCGTCAAAGATATGTCCCGATTTGGCAGAAACTATCTGCAAGTAGGTTTCTATACTGAAACATTATGGACAAGGACACAAAAGGCAGACCGAGAAACGGGGGCTGCTGACAACAAATAAAGGCTGAATATCAAGCACCGGGAAAGTGCGAGATATTCAGCCTGTTTTGTTGTCCGGGGTTTCCAAAGGGGCACCCTTTGGCACACGACTTTGCTTGCAAAGTGTAGTGTGTTATACGCTCTGTCGGCGTTGCTGCGAAAATGCGGTTGCCACCAGGGAGGGCAAGGGCATTTGAAACGGCAGGAAAACAGGGCTGTGATTGCGTGGCGTGGAGCCGCAAGCGCAGGACTGGTTTCATCAGCAGACAGGGCGTATATGAAAGCCCCGTCCCTCGTCCTGCGCCGAACTATGGGACAAAGTATCCCAGACAGATAGCCACACTTACGAAAAAGCAGACGGATTTTCTTTTCAAAATTGAAATGGGCGGGAAGCCATTTTAGGGCTTTCCCGCCTTGATTGCCTGTCAGCAAAGACGGGCGGGACTGTCAACGGCGGCGCATTTATGCGCCGTTCATCTTGACCGTTGACTGGCTCGGCTGGCTTTGCTATCTCCACGATAAATGGGATTTGTTATCTATCTGTCCAAGAATCGAATCTCGTTGAAATTTGTGGGTCGTATAGAGGGCAACCAAAATCAAGTAAAATATCCATGAGAGCGTTCATATCAGCCTCTTGCATACCATAGCAATCAAACCTTACGATTTGCGAAGTTGTAAAAACCTGAAATGCTCCATGTCCTTCTTTTTCAAAATCTTTGCCTCCACCTTGTATATTCCAGTCAGAAAAAGAATCAGCCACTTTTTTCAAAATCTCGTCAATCGGAAGAACTTCCAATACTTCCATTACCTCGCCATCACAACACGCTGTCTGATATACGGTTGAATGGTCATGTGCGGTATCTTCCTTGTACTTCCAAAAATTCAAATCCATACTCATTGTATAATCCTCCTGTTAAAAAAGTAAATTCAATTTTATCAATTTCTTATTTCCTCCCCCGCTGTGGGTTCGGATTTTTCAGCAAGTCCGACTTCTGTGCAATCTTTTTCAGCCACTTCTTTTCTTCCTCGGACAGCTTTTTCAAATTCAGCTTGAGCCGCTTACAGACAAACGCCAAAGCCGCTTGCTCCGGGTCGCTGTCTGGACTGGCAGTTTCCTCGGCGGTCTGCAAGAAATCTTCCAGCGGGTTGTCCTCCGGGACGCTGAAAAAATCGTCCTTATGTGTTTCCCGCAGGTCAAGAGCTATCTTGTTTATGTCCTGCTGTATCACATAGCGGCAAAAACTGTCATCATCAATATGGGCGGCGATAAGCTGTCGTAACTGCGGGTCGGACAAGCCGGGATTGTACTGCTTCATAATGGTTGCGCTTACAGCGTCTACAATGGCGTTTGCACTCTGCACTTGTTTGCCAGCGATACCGTTTACATAGATTTCAAGGTCAGCCATCAGCCGGGGAAAATCCGGGTGTACTGCCAGTTCACACAAGAGGGAATTATCTATCAACCCACTTTTCAAGAGTTCAATCATATCATCACTCAAACGCAGGTCTGCAAGATCAGCGTTTGGGTGATTTCTTGTTTGGGACAGCCCCAGTAGATAATCGGCGGTCACACCGTAAAACTTCGCCAGCTTGATAATGGCATAGTGGCTGATGTCCTTAAAATCCTTTGCTTCATAGCTGCCCAGCGCAGACTTGGAGAGATTTACCTGCTCCTCAAGCTGCTCCAGCGTCAGCCCACGCTCCACACGCAAATCTTTCAATCGTTCTTGTATGGATAGTTCCATGCTCTCCCTCCTTGTCTGCTCGATAAATGGGAACTGTGTTATCTTAATCTTCACTCAATGTTTTCAACATGAGTTCTTAAATAATCAAAATATTTTTTGCCATCATCATTACCGTCCTCGTCAGGCTCAAATATCTCCCTTCCTTCAAACATATAGGCTCTAAGCAAATATTCTGTGGCGTTTTTTTCGTCCCCTATTTCTAAACAACATTCACCTAATCGAAGCATAACAAACGGATTTCCATATCCCTCGCCGCTCAAATTCCCCCTTGCTTTGTCAAAGCATTCGTGTGCTTTTTCGTATTGTTTCTTTTGAAAATAAATATCGCCAATGGCAGCTAAAAACCATATGGTTTCACTGTAAAATTGCTGTGGCTCTGGGATTAGGCTAAGAGCTTCTTTCCATGCTTGTATAGCTTCCTCATATTGTTCTTCTTCCTCAAACTGATTGCCTTTTTGGGCTAATTCATCTAACTTAGTTTTTATTTGTGGTGTTAGTTCATCAATAGCCACTTCTTCATTTTTCTTCTTTGAAAACAGTCCCATAATATACCTCCGTGAAATTTCGATTTGCCATTCTATTTCTTCTATTCTACCACAATTCCAAGAGCGTGGAAATAGAGAGTTTTCCGGGCTGATTTCCGACCTTATGGATATACGGGGCGGGCGGTCTTTTAGGTGTAGACTTAAGGTAGTTCATCGATGAGCTGCACCTTGAAAACAGAATGACCGTCCGAAAAGGAATACCCCGGCAGGGGAAGCACCGCAACGAGCCACTTCGGGACAAAATGTCCCGAAGTCCGGGGAGCGTGCCAACGCCGGAACACGCCGCAGGAATGGGGCAGGAAGCCTTTTCGGGGAGAACGGCAAAGGAAAAATGGAGGGAACACATGAGAGAGAACCCATATAAACGACTGCCGCCCATAGAGCGCAAGCCGGACGGCTCCCTTTACCGCATGACACCGGCACAGAGGAAACAGGCAAACGCCCTGATCCGCCGGAAGTGCTGCTGTTATGAGGACGGGAACTGTATGCTCCTTGACGATGGGGACACCCACACCTGCCCCCAGACCATTTCTTTCTCGGTCTGCTGTAAGTGGTTCCGCTGGTCGGTCTTGCCGCAAATCGGAATGCTGGAAGCAGAGATTTTCCGGGATAAGGAGCTAAAACGCTGTGCGGTCTGCAGCAGAGTGTTCGTCCCAAAGTCCAACCGGGCGAAATACTGTCCCGGCTGTGCCGCCAGAGTTCACAGGCGGCAGAAAACAGAAAGTGAACGGAAAAGGAGGTCTACTGTGGACAGTTAGGGGCTGAAAAGTCCTTGATTTACAAGGCTTTGCAAGCACAGAACAGGGGCAGGCAATAGAAACTACCGTCTGCCCCAGAAAACGGGCTTCTAACCGTCCACAAAACACGATATGACAAACACCATTTATATCCACCAGCCGGAAAAAGCGGTCAGCTTTACCCGGCTTCCCAATTTCCTTTTTGAAGCCCCCACATTCACGCCCCTGTCCAACGAAGCAAAGGTACTGTATGCCTTTATCCTGCGCCGGACAGACCTGTCCCGGAAAAACGGCTGGGCGGACGAATATGGGCGCATTTACCTCTACTATCCCATCAACGAGGTAGTGGAGCTGCTCCACTGCGGGCGGCAGAAGGCGGTCAACACCCTGCGGGAGCTGCAATACGCCGGACTGGTAGAGATTCAGAAGCAGGGCTGTGGAAAACCCAACCGCATTTACCCAAAATCCTACGAAGCGGTTCTAAACACCGACTTCAATAAATCCCGTTCCGGTACGCCGGAGGACTGAAAACCGCACTCCACAAGTACGATAATCAATCCTCTTGAAGTACGAAAACCGGACGGTATATAGAAATACAGAGATTAAAACGATTTTATTTATATCTTATCCATTCCTATCCTATCCGAGATATTTTCTGCGGGATTTTCCTGTGGAAAAGTCCCGGAAAGGAACGGAATGGGGAAAGGAGTTTCATGGCACAACACGCAATTTTGCGATTTGAAAAACACAAGGGCAATCCGGCAAGACCGCTGGAAGCCCATCACGAACGGCAAAAGGAACAGTACGCCAGCAATCCCGACATTGACACCAGCCGGAGCAAGTACAACTTCCATATCGTCAAGCCGGAGGGACGGTATTACCACTTCATTCAAAGCCGCATTGAACAGGCAGGCTGCCGGACACGCAGGGACAGCACCCGGTTTGTGGATACGCTGATAACCGCCAGCCCGGAGTTTTTCAAGAAGAAGTCCCCAAAGGAGATACAGGCGTTTTTCCAGAGGGCGGCTGATTTCTTAATCGGGCGGGTAGGGAAAGAAAATATCGTGTCGGCGGTGGTACACATGGACGAGAAAACGCCCCACCTCCACTTAACTTTTGTTCCGCTGACAGAGGACAACCGCCTGTGTGCAAAGGAGATTATAGGGAATAGAGCCAACCTCACAAAATGGCAGGACGATTTTCACGCCTATATGGTGGAGAAATATCCCGACTTGGAGCGTGGGGAAAGTGCCAGCAAGACAGGCAGGAAGCATATCCCCACCCGTCTGTTCAAACAGGCGGTCAATCTCTCCAAACAGGCAAGAGCCATTGAAGCCACGCTGGGCGATATTACCCCGTTCAATGCCGGAAAGAAGAAAGAGGAAGCCCTCTCCCTGCTGAAAAAGTGGTTTCCGCAGATGGAGAACTTCTCTGGGCAGCTCAAAAAATACAAGGTCACGATAAACGACCTTTTGGCAGAAAATGAACAGTTGGAAGCCAGAGCCAAAGCCAGTGAAAAAGGTAAGATGAAAGATACGATGGAACGGGCAAAGCTGGAAAGCGAACTGGATAATTTACAGCGGCTGGTTGACCGTATCCCGCCGGAGGTGCTGGCAGAATTGAAACGGCAGCAGCGGCACACAAGGGAACGGTGATTGATGACAGAAAACATTTCACGCCGCAGCATGGCGGCATTGCACTTTGAAAATTAAATATGGAGGTACTATGGAGCATATCAGATACAAGAAAGAAACCGAAGTCGTGACTTTTCAGGGAAAGGAAATCACGCTGGAAAATCTCTCCCCGGTGTTCACGCCGGAGCAGGAAGCAGCAAAACGCCGGGAGCTGGAACAGCAGCTTTATGAGGTGTTCCGCAAGTATGCCGACAAACGGCAGAGTGAGGAAGCCGGGGCATAAGGTTTTCCGAAGCCATCGTTGATTTGCGGGGCTGCTGGCGGTATAATAAAACTGTCAGCAGCTCCGTTTCTTTTTTAAGAAAAGGAGCGACAATATGAACAATCGAATAGACGCAATCTATGCAAGGCAATCGGTAGACAAAAAGGACAGCATTTCCATTGAAAGCCAGATTGAGTTTTGCAAATACGAATTGAAAGGCGGGAACTGCAAAGAGTACAAGGACAAAGGGTATTCCGGGAAAAATACGGAGCGTCCACAATTCCAACAGCTTATGCGGGATATTGAAAGCGGCCTTGTGCGGAAAGTGGTGGTTTACAAGCTCGACCGCATCAGCCGTTCCATTCTCGACTTTGCGAAGATGATGGACTTCTTCCAAAAGTACGAAGTGGAGTTTGTGTCCTCTACGGAGAAGTTTGATACCTCTACTCCGATGGGGCGGGCGATGCTGAATATCTGTATCGTGTTCGCCCAACTTGAGAGGGAAACCATACAGAAGCGGGTGCAGGACGCATGGTACTCCCGCTGTCAGCGGGGCTTCAAAATGGGCGGCAAAACGCCCTACGGATTTCGGACAGAGCCTTATGTGATGGACGGGGTGCGCACAAAGAAGCTGGTAATAGAGCCAACCGAAGCGGCCTTTGTCCGGCAGATGTATGAGATGTACGCTGACCCGCAGGTATCGCTGCATGACATTACAAAGAAGCTGACGGTGGACGGTATGCGTACTTATCATGGCAGGCCGCTGTCAAGGGCTACTTTGAGCGTTATTCTCCGCAACCCGATTTATGTCATGGCTGACCTCGACATATACGAGTTTTACAAAAGCCAGGGAACGGATATTTACAATGATGCCGCCGACTTTGCCGGGACAAACGGCTGCTATTACTATCAGGGCAAGGGGAATACAGAGGACAAGCACAAGCACCTGCAAGGACAGACGCTGGTACTGGCTCCACATGAGGGGTTTATCCCATCGGAGCTGTGGCTGAAATGCCGGAAGAAGCTGCTTGCCAGCCACACTTACCAGCCCGCAAGGAAAGCCCGGAACACATGGATGGCGGGAAAAATCAAATGCGGGAAATGCGGCTATGCGCTCATGTCAGCGCACTCCAACGGTATTCTTTACCTGCGCTGCACCGTCCATGCGGACAGCAAGGCGTGTCCCGGCTGCGGGTGCGTGAAGCTGCACGAACTGGAAGCGGTAGTCTATGGGGCGATGGTTAAAAAGCTGAAAGATTTTAAGACGCTGACAGGTCGGAACAAGGCTGCAAAAATCTCCCCGAAACTGACTGCAAAGCGGCTGGAACTGGCACAGGTAGAAAGCGAGATTGAAAAGCTGCTTGACACGCTGACGGGCGCAAGCCCTGTTTTGCTCTCCTATGCCAACAGCAAAATTGAGGAGCTGGACGCAAGGCGGCAGTCCATTGCCAATGAGATTGCAAAACTCTCTGCGGACGCTGTGCCGATGGAGAAGATGGAAAGCATTTCCGGGTATCTGGATGACTGGGAGAATGTCAGCTTTGAGGACAAGAGGCAGGTGGTGGACGCACTGATAACGGTCATCCGGGCAACAAATGAAAAGGTAGAAATTGAATGGAAAATCTGACGGGTTAATCCCCACCGTACCTATCCTTTTTGTGCTCTTGTCTATAATAGTGAAATGATGTTCCCTAAGAAAAATGTCCGTTTTATTGCAGTAAATAACGGAGTTGACAGTGCCAATCCGGCAGATAATGATTTTACACCATTTCTGAATATCATGAATGAGTGGTATGCAAAAGATACCAGTAAAAAAATCAAGGCAGTGTTTAAGGCAAGAATGAGAGACGGAAAACGTGTCAGCGGTGCAGTGCCTTATGGCTATTACAGAAAGCCAGAGGATAAGCAGACATTGTATGTTGATGAAGTTTCTGCTTCGGTTGTCAGACGCATTTTTGAGCTTGCTTGTAATGGAATGGGTGCAACTGCAATAGCAGATACCTTGTCAGAGGATAAAGTGCTTATTCCGTCAGCTTATGCGAGACAGAACCATCCTGAGGATTGCCAGTGTACGAATTACCATGACCCTTATACATGGAATGCGACAACAGTAGGATATATTCTTGATAGACGTGAGTATTTGGGGCATACCGTTCTTGGGAAGACAGCGAGGGACAATTTTAAGACAAAACGGAAAAGGGTAGTAAATGAAGATGAATTGCTTGTCTTTTACAATACACATGAAGCTATCATTGATCAGGAAACGTATGATAAAGCGCAGAGAATGCGAAAAAGGATATCTCCAAGGCGAAACAGTGAAAAGCCTGCGCACAGGCTGTCAGGACTTCTTTATTGTGCGGATTGTGAAAGCAGACTGGCATATATCAATTCAAAGCCAAAAGATGGGAAAATATATGACAGCAATCAGGCATTCCGGTGTAGCCGGTATCACAATAAATATCATTCATGTACTGGTCACTATATCAAGGCAAGCACAATAGAAATGCTGATTTATCAGGCAACTAAGAGAGTGTCACAGTATGTCCTTAAAGATGAAAAAGAGTTTGTAGAACAGTTGAAAGCACAGTATGAATTGCAGTGTGAAAAGGATCATACAGATGATAAAAAAGAGCTGTTAGAAGCAAAGCGTCGCATGATGGATTTGGATGATCTGATAAAAGGTCTGTATGAGAATTTCACACTGGGGCGATTGCCGGAGAGACAGTTTAACCGCCTTATGACAGAATATGACACTGAACAAAGTAACATAGAGCAGAGAATTTCAGAACTTGAAACTGCTACAGAACGTATAGCCACTAAGGCAGTGCAGATTGACAGATTTGTGCGACTGGTTAAGAAATACCGGGATTTTGAGGAACTGACAACACCCATGCTGAATGATTTCATTGAAAAAGTTGTGATTCATGAAGCAGAGGGTGGCAGAACAAAAGACCGCACCCAACAAGTGGATATTTGCTTCAATTTCATTGGAAATTTCGTACTTCCACTCAGTAAGGACGAAGTGAAAGAGTTGCAGTCAGAGGAGATACGCAGAAAGGAAGAGATTGCTGAAAGAAAAAGGCAATCTTCAAAGAAATCTGCGCAGAAGAGAAAGCAGAAGCGTGCAGAAATCAAGGCAAAAGCAGAAGCCGGAGATGCTATTGCAATGGCAGAGTATGAAGCAATTCTTGAAAAGGGCAGACGGAACAACCGTAAGAGAGCAGAAAAGATGCGAGAATTGAGAATGGCTGATCCGGAATATCGGGCGAAGATGGAAGAGAAAGAACGCTTGGCTCTGGAAAGGGAAAATAAGCGTCAGGAGCGTGCTACAAAGAAGAAGAAGGTTGCTTTGGCAGAATTAAAGGAGCAGGCAGAAAAAGGTAATCAGGAAGCCATCAGAGAGCTTGAGGAGCGCAGAGCCATTGAAAGGGAGCGTTCAAGGAAATCAGCAGAAAAGCGTAAACAGAGAGCAGAAAATGACCCTGAATATGCGAAATATTTGGAAGAGAGAAATGCAGAATACAATAGACGGCATACAGCAAGGAGAAAGGAGCAGATGGAAGCTTTGAGAGCCAAGGCAGAAGCCGGAAATCAGAAAGCCCAGAGTCAGCTTGCAGAACGTGAACGGTATCAGGTTAGAGCCACAGTGAAGAGCTACAGAAAAATGCGTGAAGATGCATTGAATGGAGACCCTATTGCAAAAGAGAGATATGAAAAAACACTGGCTATGAGACGTGAAGCGTATCATGCAAAGAAAAGAGAACAGACAGCCTGACAATATGCATATGATCAAGATACATTAGTTGCAGAATTGATGAGAATAAGCGGGAGCGATGCAATTATTGTATTAGCCAAAGAAATATGGTATTGTATAGATAGTTTAACAAATCGGAATGTTTGGGGAGACTGGCTATGAAAAAATTATTATTTATTTTATTGTTTGCGGTTAGTATCATAGGAATATATGGTTGTACTCAAAAAGAGGATTCCAGTAACATTGAAGAAAAGAAACAATTTATTGAAGTTACTACAGCTTCTGATGAGATGGTTGGTATCATTGACAATAACAAAGAAATAGAAAAGTTTGTAAAACAACTTGATATTAATTCTTGGAATTATATGGAACAACTGCCTGAAGGAAGTAATCTGGTATATCACTATATATCATATGAGGTAATGGATGAACCTGTATTTTTAAAGGATGGAACACCGTTAGTTAATATGAGCACCCTGGAATTATATATTTCTGGTACAGGTGAATATATTATACGGGATTATGACCAGGAAGCAGAAACAATAGCCGGAATATCAGAAAAGGCAGGGCAGTTTCTTAGGGCACCGGAGGACTTGGCGTTAAATAAGGATATGACGGCGGATGACATACTGGATGAGTGGGGACTTGATTTTTATGTGTCAGACAGCGATATGGAAAGTGCTATTGAAACAACAGATGATGTTGATAAGGCCCAATATTATGAAGGAGTCACATCATTTACGGAAGCGGAACTGCTAAGGACTTCCAAAGAGCAGAAGATACAGTTTTACGGAGCAGATAAAGGCACACTGCTTAATGAAATAAACGATATTTCTGAAATAGCGCAATATCTAAACGGGTTAGATCTGAGTCTGTGGGAATATGCAGATCATGCACCAGATCCCGAAGAAGTTGAGTGCCAAATTGTCAGATATATGTTATCAAGGGATAATGAAAAAGAATTAAAAGAAATGGATACCATGATACTTTATAAAAACAACGGTAATTATTATATTGAGGAAATCATTCCGGGGGAATATAGTGTTCATGGAGAATTTATAACACATTATCAAGTGTCAGAGAAAACAGCAAAGTATATATTATCCTATTTAGAATAGGGAAAATATATCAATACATGTTTTCTTGCTTGGGACTAAGTGATAACAGTAAATTTCACAATCTTCTTTCTTATGGATTTTTCCGTATGGGATTGAGAAGGTATCAATCAGCGGGTTCGTATGGTTCAGATTGGATTGATACTATCCATGCAGAAATTATTGTTGAGGGTGGTAGCTTATCATTTAAGATTCAAAAAGATGATGAAGCACCTGTCTATGAAAGTGTAGATGTCTCCTTTTCTGATGAATTTGATGTTGATATTGAAGAAAGTGGAACGTATACAGTTACAGTAACGGGTGAAAAAGCGAAAGGAAGTGTCAGCTTTACAGTAGTTACTAATCAATAGGCAATTCCAGTTTGTCGGATTGTAAAGTCAGAGCCTTACGCAAGGTGCAGGAGAAAGACTCCGCTCGGGTTAAGGGCGAAGCGCCTTAGCCGGTCAAGGGTGCAACCATTGCCCAGTTAGTGGCGTTTCGCCACTAAGTACCGGGTATTGCTTGTAGCAGAGCTTCACAAAATTAAGCAACTTCGTTGCAAATCCCTTCGGGAAAAACTAAATATTGTTATTATTAACAGACTGAGTAGAGAGATTTACTTGGTCTTTTTTTGTAGAAAAAAAGAAAGGAAGGAAGAGTTGAATGAAAGCAACAAGACATAATGGAAGGTCGGGAAAGCATGGGACTTATGATGCCAAACATAATGACCGCAGATTTGATGTTGAGAACAGTGAGCATATTGACGCAGAGAGGACGAAATTCAATGTCTATTGGGACTGCTATCAGGGTTATAGTCTGCCGAATGATGAAAACAAAAGAGCAAGATTTACTTTTACCGAAGTGGAGAAGGCATATTATGTTGAAAAATATTCAGATCATGTGGACGGACAGAATGAAAGAAATCGAAAGGCAAGGCACTATGACCGTGTAAAAACGATTGATGGTATTCTTGAAAATAACAAAACGTGTCCGGAAGAGACTTTATTACAGCTTGGAAACATTGATGGAACAGTTTCAGCCGATGTACTGGCTCAGATTAGTGCAGAATATTTTGAGGAATTTAATAAGCGATATGGTTCTCACGTCCATATTTTGGACTGGGCTTTGCATCTTGATGAAGCCACACCGCATATCCACGAAAGACACGTTTTTGATGCGGTCAATCAATATGGAGAATTGTGTCCCCAACAGGATAAGGCATTGGAAGAATTGGGGTTTGAACTCCCGAAACCGAATGAGAAAAAGGGGAAATACAATAACCGTAAGATGGTCTTTGATGAAGAGTGCAGAAAGTTGTTTATCAGCATCTGTCAGAAACACGGACTGGATATAGATGTTGAACCGGTCTTTGGTGGTGCAAGCTATCTGGAAAAGCAGGATTTTATTATCATGAACCAACAGAAGCGCATTGATGAGAAACAAGCTGTCTTAGATGGTCTTATGATGAAGATAGAGGATGTAAATGTAGTTGTTGAGGAAGCGGTAGACCTTGCCTATGAAAAGGCTTGTGAGGTGGTCACAGAGCGTGTGAAAGAGGAAACAGTGAAGCATGATGTGGATGTCGTAAAAGATTATGGGGAACTGTTACAGAAACAGCCAAAGGAGAAGCTCAGTGACAGTTCCAAATCGGTTGCTTCCAAAGTTGTAAATGCGATTGTTTTCCGACTGGAAAAAGCGTCTCAGGTTTTTCTTGGCAATATCATTTCTGCCCTGAATGAACCGAAGAATAAGGCGAAAGCAAAGGAGCTGATTCGGAAGCAGGCAAGAGTATCTATTCAGGAGAAGCTGAAAGAAATGCAAAAGCAAGTCAAAGAAGCAGAGAAAGAACGGAACGTATCTGTCAGAAAAAAGAATATGGAACTTTAAGGAGCATTTGTTATCCATGACTGGAAAAAACAGATGCTTTTTTATTGTCCGGAAAGGATATTATGGGAGTATTTGATGAAGTAAAGGAACGAGTGACCGCAAGGGCGGTTATGGAACGAGCCGGAATTGTTTTTAACCGTAGTAATATGTGCAGATGTCCGTTTCATCAGGATAAGACAGCGAGCATGAAAGTAAAGCCGACAGATAAAAAATATTTCTGTTTTGGCTGTGGGGAAAAAGGAGATGCGATTGATTTTGTTGGCAGGTATTATAATCTTTCTCCAAAAGATGCAGCCATGCAGATTGCAGATGAATTTGGAATAGCCTATGACAGTTCGGTTCGTTCTCCACCAAAGCCGGTCAGGAGAGAAAAATCCCCAATGCAGATACTGGCAGAAGCTAAGACAAAGACCTACCGGGTGTTGTCTGATTATTTCCATTTGTTAAAAAAATGGGAAAGAAATTTCAAACCGAAGAGCATGGATGAAATTGATGCAAGGTATGAGGAAGCGGTGCAGAATCTGCCAAAAGTGGAGTGTCAGCTTGATATTTTGCTATGGGGGACAGAAGAAGAAAAAGAAATGTTGGTAAGAGATTTGGGAAAGGGGGTGGAGGATATTGAACGGAGAGTCAATGAGTATCGCAGAAATCAGGGAACAGTTAATCACAACAGACAAAGGAGCTGTGAGGCAGTGCATTAGGAATGTTGTTACGGTATTGGAGAATGATCCGAAGTTCAGGGGTGTTATTTGTTACAACATGATGACAGACCGGAACGACATTGTAAAAGATTTAGGATGGTATCGGGAAAGCCCAGTCTTGACGGATTATGACATAGACCATATCATGCTGTATCTTGAAGAAAATTACAGTTTGACAACGGAGAAAAAGATAAAATCGGCAATCAATGTAGTGGCTATGGAAAACAAGTATCATCCCATTCAGGAAAAACTCAATTCTCTGATTTGGGACAAAAAAGAGCGTATCAAGGATGTGCTGTATCACTTTCTTGGAGCTGACAGGAATGTTTATGTTTACGAAGCAATGAAAGTTCTTTTGTTGGGGGCAATTTCAAGAGTGTTTCGTCCGGGAACGAAATTTGAATATATGCTGATACTTGTGGGCGGTCAGGGAGCCGGAAAGTCCACATTTTTCAGGTTCCTTGCCATGAATGATTCATGGTTTACTGATGATCTGAAAAAACTTGATGATGAAAATGTGTTCCGAAAAATGCAGGGACATCTCATCATAGAATTGTCGGAAATGATAGCGACTGCCAGTGCCAGGAGCATTGAGGATATTAAGTCTTTTATCAGTAGGCAGAGTGATATTTATAAAGTACCTTATGAGACACAGCCAAAGGACAGACCGAGACAGTGCGTGTTTGGCGGTACTTCCAATGCTATGGATACGCTTCCGCTTGACCGAACCGGTAACAGACGGTTCATGCCGGTCATGGTTTATCCTGAGAGAGCGGAGTGTCATATTCTTGATAATGAAGCTCTTTCAAGGGAATATATCGAGCAAGTGTGGGCGGAAGCTATGGAGATATTCAGATCAGGAGATTTCAAGCTGATGCTTGGTAAAGAGTCATCTGATTACCTGAAAGAATATCAGAAGCAGTTCATGCCGGAAGATGCTGATGCCGGTATGATATTTTCTTTTCTTGATGATTTTAAGGGAGACAGAGTCTGCTCCAAACTGCTATGGAAAGAAGCACTACACAGAGACTATGAGCCAAAGAGAATTGAACTAAAGCAGATTTGTGATATTATGAACAACTCTGTGACCGACTGGGTAATGAGCGATGGGGCAATGCACTTTGGAGAATATGGCAAACAGCGCGGCTGGGTACGTGCCGGTTCGTCTCAGGAGATCCCCGACAAAGCGGATAGCGATGGGTTTATCGAAATACCAAAGCAGATGGAGTTGGAGATACCATTTAAGTAACAAAATTGATGAAGTTACCTTGCTGTTACTTATCTTGTTACCCAGTAGAAGTATTGATTTTACTGGGTTTTCTATGAAAGGTAACAAAAGTAACAAGAAAATAGAAAAATAAATAAAATACGGGTAGCAGGCATAGGTAGCGGTGATTTGAGAAGTCTTTTCGGTCATGTTACCTTTTTTGTTACCTGTCCCTTGTAGGGGGAATCTTGGAAAGGAGAGGTGCGAATGCAGGAAGAGAAAACAGCGGAAAATAAAGCAAATTATATTAATGGTGGCAGTTTCAGGACGAGGATAGGAAACACTACTTACATTGTCGGGGTGTTCTTCAACAATGCAAAAAAGGTAACAATAGAGGACAGAATGAAGAATTTAATCTGTCAGGAAGTGACAGCAGGCAATTTCTAAGGCTGTACACCACAAAAACAACTCATTTTTTAATGAATTATCATTCTCTGTATTGACAAAACGCTTCCTAAGGGAACGATCATTGTAGAATGTGGAAAGATGCTGGTAAATGGCGGATATCGGATCAAGGTGCTGAATACGATCAATTTTAAAAAGTCCATGCACTATAATCCATTCTATTACATCCGTAGTGAAAAGGATATCTTAAAACTGGTGAATACCATCATAGCAAATACGAAGGGGGAAGGAGAAAAATCTACGGAGGATTTCTGGGTAAAAGCGGAACGCCTTCTGTATTCCGCCCTGATCGGCTATATCTGGTATGAAGCGCCGGAAGAAGAACAGAACTTTTCTACGCTTTTGGAATTCATCAACGCCAGTGAAACGAGAGAAGAAGATGAAGAATTTAAGAATGCGGTAGATGAACTGTTTGAAGAATTGGAGGCCGAAAATCCGGAACACTTTGCAGTCAGACAATATCGAAAATATAAGCTGGCTGCCGGAGATGTATGCTCTAAGTGACTTCTTAATCATGGTTTTTGTCATGGTTAGTGAAGCAGTCACTTAGAGCATTTTCATTTCAGGAGGTACAGCCATGAGAAACGAGAAAATCACCCCACTGTATGAGCGTTTGAGCCGCGATGATGAGTTACAGGGCGAGAGTAACTCCATAAGCCATCAAAAGCAGATGTTAGAGGAGTTTGCCCGCCGGAATGGGCTGCCGAACCCCACCCATTTCACCGATGACGGCGTATCGGGAACCCGTTTTGACCGTCCCGGCTTTCTGGCGATGATGGAGGAAGTCGAGGCCGGACGGGTGGAGGCCATTGTTATCAAAGACATGAGCCGCCTGGGGCGTGACTATCTGAAAGTCGGTCAGGTCATGGAAATTTTGCGGCAGCGCGGCGTCCGGCTGATTGCCATCAATGACGGTGTGGACAGTCTGAAAGGCGATGATGATTTTACCCCGTTCCGCAACATCATGAACGAGTTTTACGCCCGCGACACCAGCCGGAAAATCCGCTCCGTGTTCAAGTCCAAGGGCATGAGCGGCAAACACCTGACCGGAACCGTCATTTATGGCTACCTGTGGGACGAAAAGCGGGAACACTGGCTTGTAGACGAAGAAGCCGCCGACGTGGTACGCCGAATCTTTTCCCTGACGATGGAGGGCTATGGCCCCTATCAAATCTCGAAGCTGCTGTCCGAGGCAAAGATTGAAATTCCCGCTGTCCATCTGGCCCGCTTTCACGAGGGCGTAAACAGGTCAAAGCCGGTCAAAGCCCCCTACGGCTGGGGATCGTCCACCATCGTGAACATCCTGAAGAAGCGGGAATATCTGGGCCACACCATCAATTTTAAGACCCGCAAGCACTTCAAGGACAAGAAAAGCCACTATGTTGACGAAAGCGAGTGGACGATTTTCGAGAATACCCATGAGGCCATTATCGACCAGGAAACCTTTGACAATGTGCAGCGCATCCGGGCGAATGTCCGGCGCTACCCGGACGGCTGGGGCGAGGCCCATCCTCTGACCGGCCTGATGTACTGCGCCGACTGCGGCGGCAAGATGTATGTCCATCGCGTCAATAACGGCAAGCGTGACCCACAGTTTACTTGCAGTCAGTATAGCAAATACCCTATCGGCTCCCTTTGCCCCACACAGCACCGCATCCGGGCTGAGGCCGTCCTGACCCTGATAACCGATATGCTCCGGGCCATCGCGGAGTATTCTAAAAATGACCGGGCCGAGTTTATCCGTACTGTCCAGGAAACACAGGCCGCCCAGCAGACCGCCGACATCTCCAAGAAACGGAAACGGCTGGCCGCCGCCCAAAAGCGAGCCGGGGAACTGGAACGGCTGATCTGCAAAATCTATGAGGACAACGCCCTGGGCAAGCTGCCGGATGCCCGGTATGAGGCCCTGGACGCACAGTATGCCAAAGAGCAGGACGCTCTCCATGCGGAAATCACGGAACTGGAAAAGGCCGTTACCGGCTATGAGCAGAGCCGGAAATCTGCGGAGAAGTTTATCGCCCTGATTGATAAGTACGAGAACTTCGACACGCTGACAAACACCATGCTCAACGAGTTTGTAGAGAAAATCCTTGTCCATGAACGCGCCCGCAAAGGCAGCCAGGACACCACGCAGGAGGTTGAAATCTACTTCAACTTTGTGGGCCGGTATATCCCGCCCGCCTTGCAGCCGGTTCCCCTGACCCCGGAGGAACAGGAAGAACTGCGGAAGAAGGAGGAACGCAAGGACAGGCTTCACCAGAACTACTTGCGCCGCAAGGCAAACGGCAAGCAGAAGGAATGGGAAGAACGCTACAACGCCAAGCGCAAGGCCCAGGTGGAGGCGGCAAAGGCCGCGATCCGGGCCGAGGATATGGAAAAGGGCGTTTTTATCCCCGTCAGCCAGTTACCCAGGCAGGAGCCGCGCAAGGCCACCTTACCGGCCAGCGCCGCAGTTTAACTGTCACAGTGCAAAGGAGGACGAGCATGAACGAATTGACTTACACCCGCTGCGGGGATTACTACATCCCCGACCTGAAACTCTCCGAGCAGCCGGAGGCCCCCATCGGCAAGTATGGCCGTATGCGGCAACGCTACCTGAAGGAACACCGGCCCAGCCTTTACAGCAGCTTGATTTTGAGCGAAAAGCTGTACCCGCACCTGTTGGAGATTGACCGGGAGGCGCGTGAACGGATGGACGCCATGCTGCCCCGGATGATTGAGGCGGCAGGTGTCACCGAGGAACTGAAAGCCCGTGACCCCATGCGCTGGGTGGGGCTGATGAATACGCTGAAAGCACAGGCGGAGGAAATTATTCAAGACGAACTAATTTACAATTAGTTTTTAGGCAGAGGCTTTGGCCTCTGCCTAAATTCATAATTCCGACACGCTTTGCATCTTGTATTCTTCGAGGTCAAGAAATATAATGGATATATTGGAGGAATGCGAGATGGAATACATGACTTTGAAAGAAGCAAGCGAAAAATGGGGCATTTCCGCTCGGCAAATAAATTATTATTGCGCGGCAGGCCGCATTCCTGGCGCTGTAAAAATGGCAACACTATGGTTAATCCCCAAGGATGCCAAAAAGCCGGTGGACGGCAGGACAAAGCAAGGGAGGGCTTTGAAACATGAATAAGGTTTTGGTTATAGATGATGATAAGGAACTGTGTGCCTTAATTAAGCGCAGCGTACTGACGGAAAATATAGAAGCCGATTGTTGTAACAGCGGGAAAGAGGGCTTGGAAAAATTAAGGGAAAAGGACTATCAGCTTGTTGTACTTGATGTTATGATGCCAGGTATGGATGGATTTGAAACATTGGAACAAATCAGGAAAGAAAGCAACCTTCCTATTTTGATGTTCACATCAAAAAATGATAGCGTTTCAAAAGTGCGTGGCCTGCGTGCGGGTGCTGATGACTATTTGACAAAACCTTTCGATATGGACGAACTGATCGCCCGCATCCTCTCTCTTGTCCGCCGTTACACACGATTCAATCAATCGGGCGGATTACCCCAACAGCTTGATTTTGACGGGTTAAAGATTGATATAGACACTCGTTCTATTACTACCGTCAATGGGACATTTGAACTTCCCCCCAAAGAATTTGACTTGCTCCTATTACTTGCAAAGTATCAGGGAAAAATTCTCACGAAGCAAAGAATTTACGAAGAAGTTTGGGGTGAAGAATACTGCTATGATGATAGCAATATCATGGCGATCATTAGCCGCTTGCGAAAAAAGTTAGAAGAAAATCCCAGCAAGCCCAAATATATTCAGACGATCAAAGGGATTGGATACCGCTTCAATAAGGAGGTCTGATGAAATGGAATTGCTTGTTTTTGTTTCGGTTGCGATTGCCATTATTTCAGTATTTATTTGCGGTTTCGTTATTAGGAGAGTAAAAGCGCAGATCAACGGGATGCTTGATGCGCTGGAAGATATTAAGGCAGGAAACGGCAACAGGCGCATTTTATCTGCAACCGATGAGTTTACTGCATCCATAGCTTATGAAGTCAACGACATTGTTTCCTCTTATGAAAAAGAACTATCTTCGTTCAGGCAAGCAGAGGAAGTCAACAAACAGCTTATGACAAGCCTTTCCCATGATGTGCGAACTCCGCTTACCACATTGATTGGGTATCTTGATGCTGCCCATAAAGGAATTGTCACCGGCAAAGATAAAGACGAATATGTTGAGATTGCGCGCCGCAAAGCCCATGACCTGAAAGAATACATTGATGTGTTGTTCGATTGGTTCAAATTAAACTCCGACGAATTTGTTTTGTTGATAGATCCAGTCGAAGCTGTGGAACTGACAAGGAATATCCTCATTGACTGGATACCTATTTTTGAAGATAAACAAATAGATTACAGCATTGATATTCCCGAACAGCCTTTCCGGGTACGGCTTGATCCCGACGCATATATGCGGGTACTGAATAATCTCATACAAAATGTGATTGTTCATAGCCATGCGGATAAAATCAATATTTCTCTATCCAATCAGGACGGGAATATGAAAATTGTCGTCGCTGACAACGGAGTTGGAATTGAAAAAGATGATTTGAAACATATCTTTGAACGCCTCTATAAATGCGATAAAGGCCGATCCGAAAAAGGAAGCGGACTTGGACTTTCTATCGTACATCAGCTTGTGGAAAAAATGAACGGCACAATAACAGCAGAAAGCACACCGGGGAACGGAACTATGTTTGCTTTGTATTTTCCTCTGGTTGATTAAGCCCTCTCCCTCTGCGGCGAGGGCTTCTCGTTATTTTAGAGGTTGGTGGGAGGAAATTTTCCTTCATACGCTCGTTTTTCAAAATGCAAGGTTAATGCAAGGTTGCGGCAAGGTTAGTGCAAGGCTGGTGTGTTAGACTATTTGCAGACAGGAGGTGCTTATATGAGCAATTACATTATCGAAACCAAACATCTTACAAAACAGTATGGCACCCAAAAGAGTGTTGCCGATCTGAGTATCCATGTGGAAAAAGGAAGGATCTACGGTCTGCTGGGAAGAAACGGAGCAGGAAAGACAACGACCATGAAAATGCTGCTTGGCCTGACGCGGCCCACTTCCGGCGAGGTAAAAATCTGGGGGAAACCTTTGCAGGGGAACGAAAAGAAATTGCTTCCCCGCATTGGCAGTCTGATTGAATCACCCGGTTTTTATCCCAATCTGACCGCTACCGAAAACCTGCGTATCTTTGCCACCTTACGAGGTGTGCCAAACCGCCACGCCATTAAAGATGCACTGGACTTGGTGGGATTGCCCTATAAGGATAAAAAACTATTCTCTCAGTACTCACTTGGTATGAAACAGCGGTTGGCGATTGCACTTGCTGTTATGCACGACCCGGAACTGCTGATTTTGGACGAACCGATCAATGGCCTTGACCCTATTGGCATTGCCGAGGTACGCAGCTTCATCCGTGAGTTGTGCGACGCCAGAGGGAAAACCATTCTGATTTCCAGTCATATTCTTTCCGAGATCTCTTTGCTGGCAGACGATGTTGGCATTATCGACCACGGAACGCTGTTGGAGGAAGAAAGTCTGGCAGAACTTGAGCAAAAAAGCAGTAAACATATCCATTTTACGGTTTCAAATACGTCACAGGCGGCCAGAGTTTTGGAGCGCGATTTCCAAGAGAACCATTTTTCTGTACTGGATGACCATAATATACAACTGTATAACCTTACTTTACCGATAGGGAAAATCGTGACAGCGTTTGTGGCTAACGGCTTAGAGGTGTCAGAAGCACATTCCTGTGAAGAAAGTCTTGAAGATTATTTCAAGCGAGTAACAGGAGGTGAAGGAATTGCTTGAGCTTGTATTTTGCGAATTTCTGAAATTAAAAAGAAGGAAATTTATTATCCTTACTATTTTTGCTGCAATACTATTTCCAATCCCTATGACAATCTTTGCAGCAAGGAGCAATTTGGAATTTAATTGGCTCTATCTCAATACTGGTGTTTTCGGGTATTTTTTATTGCTTCCAACAGTTTTAGGTATACTTAGTTCCATATTGTTTTATACAGAAAAAGCAAACGGGACACAAAAGAATATTAGTACTGTTCCAGTGTCACCGGCCTCACTGATTATTGCAAAAGTAATTACAGTATTGATTTTCTCGGTTGTATATTCACTTGCAACAAACGGGGCAACCTTAATAGGTGGTTTAATTATTGGGAATGTAGACCATTTCGCTAACAGACTTTTCATGGGCATCCTAATTAGTCTTATGGTAGCCATCTCTATCCTGCCTATTATTGCGATTGTAAGCCTTAGCAAGAAAGGCTACGTTTTTTCAATTATTATCTCGTTTGTATATGCAAGTGCCAGTTTTGCTTTTGTATTTGCGATGTCGAATGTCTTGTCGCCTTTGTCTGCTGTTTTTAGATGGGCATTACCTCACATGACTACCGGCCCTACTTACGGGTTAGATGATTGGTTTTTAAGTTCTCCTGCGTGTATTGGTGTTTTAATCATTACAGCAATCGCTTCGCTTTCTCTCTCAATCATCCTTACCAAAAAGCAAGAGATATGAAGGGGGTGTTGAATATGATTAGACTAATCAAAACAGAGTTCTTAAAATACAAACGCTACAACATTGTTTGGCTGGGAATTGTATCAATCTTCTTTTCAATTATTCTGGCAGTATTTCAATTAACTGGTACAAAAAATAGTATAGTGAGTTATGCAGGACTTTCAGAAGGAGTAATTTGGAACCATTTTAGCTTGTTCCTTCCTTTCACTTTCGTCTTGGTAGTCGGCTATTCTATCAATCGTGAATATACCGACTTTACATTAAAGAATATACTTGTAATTCCAGTTTCGAGAATCCGACTTATCATGTCTAAAATTATTGTCGGTTACGGTTTGGTAATTATAGAATGGATTTTCAGTTCCGTTATTACATTGCTAATTGCATTATTCATGGGATGTGAAGATATAAACATTGCCTCATGTGCAATAAGTTTTAAGCAGTTATTTATTGTAAGCACCTGCTGTTACATTGCGGTTCTCCCCATTATTATTATAACCGCAGGTAAACAAAATAGGTTTTTGTCTGGCGTAATATTCTCATTTTTCTATGGATTTTGCGGGATATTTCTTGCTGACCGCAATTTGGTCAATTTGTATCCTATGACAACCGGACTGGTTCTTTCAAATTATGCACATGATGATAAGATCATATATACACCATCGTTGAGTATTGGTGTGCTAATTGCAATTCTATGCTTTTCATTTGTTCTACTTCTTGTATTAAACAGAAAGAACAATGATTTGTAAAATCTGCCGGACGACGGCAAAAGAAAAAAAGCCGTCGTGCAGCAGTTCTTTGACACGCCTATACAACCGGCGGCTTTGACAAAATCAAGGCCGCCGTTTCTTATGCCCTCGACAAAGGAATGACGCCTATATGCTGACACGGCGGCTTTAGGAGGGAGCCGCCATGAAGCACACTGACCGCCGACAAATTCAGACGATATTTGCACTATCGTCAAAAAAAGCCCGGCCACCGAACAGCCCCCGTCTGGCAGCCGGTGCGAAAATTGTCACAATGTAACTGAATACCGTATTTTTTGCGCTCGAATCGCTTCATGCTGTCCGGGCGTTTTTTCATACCTATGGGGCCGGAACATCGGGTCAACATGGCCCGAACCTTGCCCCCGGTGCCGTTCCCCGCCGCCCCGTTCAGATTTTCCCGCAAAAATCTGAACGGAGGAAAGGCAGATGGAAGTCACCATCAATTACAATGGACAAGCTGTGGCCGTGGAGGTCACGCTGGAAGTCTATGAATTTCTTGACCGGGCCGACCACAAAGCCGAAAACCTGTCCCATGAGCAGCGGCGGCACTGGGATGGCCGGGAGTTTGACGAATACATAGTTGCCACCGAGGGCGTAGGTATCTACGGCGAAACGCCGGAGGAATACCTTTGCCGCATGGAAACGCTGGGCGAGCTGATGGCCGTCCTGGACACCTGCACCGAGGCCCAGCGCCGCCGGTTCCTGCTCTATGCCCTGGACGGGCTGAGTTTTTCGGAGATTGCTGCCCTGTGCGGCTGCTCCAAGAGTTCGGTGCAAGGCTCCATTGAAGCGGTCAGAAAAATTTTTCAAAAAAATTTGAGAAACCACCCATACGAATGACCCCTTTTCGGGCTACCAAGTGAAAGGGATTGTTTCCCTTATCCCAGCGGGAGGCGGACAGCGGACAAGCTGCCCGCCTCTCCCATTTTCAGGAGGTAAGCCTATGAAAACAATCAATCTGCGGTGGATTTATCCCCACTACCGGCATGACGAGTTTGTGGAGGTCAGCGATGAAGTTTGGGAGGTCATGCGGCAAGCCCAGCGCGAGATGAACAACTATGAGCGCCGGAAGGTCTACCACCGCGCCTACTACTCTCTGGACGCATATAGCTGGACGGAGAACTATGCGCTGGAACACGGCAGATCGCCGGAGGAAATCCTTTTGGAGCGCGAGGAACGGGCCGCCCATCTGCGGCTGCTGGCCGCCTTGCCGGAGGCTCTGGCCCATGCTACCCCCACACAGGCCCGCCGCGTCCGGGCCTACTACATCGCCGGTATCAGCCAGCCGGAAATCTCCCGGAGGGAGGGCGTAGACAGCAGCAAGGTCAGCGTTGCCATTCGGCGGGGCCTGCGGAATATGCGCCGCTGCTATGACGGCCTTTTCCCGGCAGAGTGAGGGCGGGCCTATGCAGACCATCAACCTCAAACAGTATTACCCGTTCTGTACCGAGGACACCTTTGTGGAAGTGTCAGATGAAATCGTTGAAGCGTTCCTGCTGGACAAGCGGGCCGAGGCCGCCAGGGAGCGCAAGATGTACCGCTACAAGGCGTTTTACTCCCTTGACTGCGATGATGGGATTGAGAATGCCGCCATCGGCTGGGCGCAGCCATCGCCGGAGGATTGCCTGATGGAAAAGGAGGCGCAGGCCGAATATGCTGAATTGCTCCGGCGGCTCTATGAGGCCATTTCCTCTCTGACCCCAGCGCAGGCCCGCCGCGTCCATGCCCGGTATATGCTGGGGATGAAAGTGAAAGACATTGCCGCGATGGAGGGCATTACCCCATCCCAGGCTGGGAAGTCCATCCATGCGGCGCTCCGGCGGCTGCGCCGGTACTTCATACGCCGGAAATGGACAAGCGGCCTATGAAAACCATCAACCTGAAAAAATACTACTACCCGATTTGCAAGAAGGACACTTTTGTGGAAGTGCCGGACGAGGTGGCAGACGCCATTGTGGAGGAAAGCCGCGCAGAGAACGCAAATGACGCAAAGCAGCACTATCACTGTTACTCTCTGGACGCTTCCCCCGGCATAGAAAACCATTTCCCGGAACAGGTCATTTCCCCGGAAGATATTCTGATGGAGAAGGAAACGGAACGGGAACAGGAGGACGCCCGCACCCTGATGATGGAACGGCTCCGGGAGGCCCTTGCCACCCTGACACCCCGGCAGGCGAGCTGCCTTCATGCCAGGTTTTGGGAGGGCAAGCCCTTCAAGGAGATTGCCGAGGCCGAGGGCTTTACCACATCGGCGGCCATTGTCACGGTACGCAACGCCATCATCAAGTTGCAAAAATATTATATTAAGCGCGGCTGGATGGAACCGCCAAAGGAGAAAGCGATATGCACAAAGACCACACCGCCCAAGCGAAACCGAAAAAAGACGAGCGCGAAGAAGTCCTAAAGGAGATCCGGCAGCTTGAGAACCGCCAGAAGATTTTGGAGAACAAGCAGCGCAACGAAGAACGCAAGGCCCGTACCAGACGCCTGATTGAGCGCGGGGCCATTTTGGAGGGCGTTTTTCCTCTGGCCCCAGACCTTCCCGGCGTAGAGGTCAAGGCGTTCCTGATTGCCCTGTCCCATCTTCCGGGGGCGGCGGAACTGGCCGCAAAACTGCCGAAATCCGGGGACAAGCCGTAAGTCCCTTGTTTACAAGGGCGCACTTATACACCGTTGCCGGTGTCGTGCGCCCTGCCGGGGGCTGTTGCGCTCTCCGAGCGCGATGGGGCGCTACACTCCCCAAACCCCTTGTGCGCCACAGGCCACGGAACATCCGCAAGCGGCTGTCCCGTCCCCTGCGGCCTGAATATCCCTCACCGAAAGGAGGCGATCCCCATAGATTTTTGCCATATCCCCATCAGTATCATCAAACGCAGCGAGGGCCGTTCCGCTGTTGCCGCAGCCGCTTACCGAAGCGGAACCAAGCTGACAAATGAATGGGACGGCCTGACCCATGATTACACCCGGAAGGGCGGCGTTGTCCATGCAGAAATCATGCTGCCCACCCACGCTCCGCCGGGGTTCTCAGACCGCTCCACCCTCTGGAACAGTGTGGAGCAGATCGAGAAAGCCAGGGACAGCCAGCTTGCCCGCGAGATCGAGGCGGCCCTGCCCCGCGAACTGTCCAGGGAACAGCAGCTTGCCCTTGTCCGGGCCTATGTGAAGGACAACTTCGTGGACAAGGGGATGTGCGCCGATTTTGCCATCCATGACAAGGGAACCGGCAACCCCCATGTGCATATCATGCTGACCGTCCGGCCCTTAAAAGAAAACGGTGCATGGGGCGCGAAGTGCCGCAAGGCATACGACCTGGACGAGAACGGCCAGCGCATCCCGGACGGGAGAGGCGGCTGGAAAAACCACCGGGAGGACACCACCGACTGGAACGACAAAGGGAATGTGGAGATTTGGCGGGCGGCATGGGCGGCTTATACCAACCGGGCATTGGAGGCCGCCGGTCAGCCCGCCCTGGTAGACCACCGCAGCTACAAGCGCCGGGGCATTGATAAAATCCCCTCTGTCCACCTGGGGCCAGCGGCCAGCCAGATGGAGAAGCGCGGCATCCGCACCGACAAGGGGGAAGTCAACCGGCAGATCGCCGCCGACAACAAGCTGCTGAAAGAAATCAAGGCCCGCATTACCCGCCTTTACAACTGGTCGAAGGCCGAGGCTGAGAAGCCGGAGGGCCAGCAGCCCAGCATGGTTGACTTGTGGGGGGCCCAGCAGCAGCTCAAGCGGCCCGACACCCGCACCGGCAAAATCCGGGCTTTGCAGGAGAGCGCCGCCCTGTTCAATTTTCTGAACGCCAACGGCATCCAATCCATGCAGCAGCTCCATGAAAAAATTGCCGGCATGAACACCCGCTACTATGACCTGCGGCGAGAGATCGTCAAAGCCGAACGCCGGATCGCTGTCCTCACCGAGCGCGGGGAGATGTGGGCGCAGTACAACGAGTACAAGGCCATTCATAAACAGCTTGCCAGGATGAAGCCGGAAAAGCGGGAGCTGTTCGAGCAGCGCCACAGCCGGGAACTGATCCTCTATGACGCGGCGGCCCGGTATCTGAAAGAACTGAAAGCCAGCGGCGAGGAACTTTCCCCGAAGGAATGGAAGCGCGAGATCGACCTGCTGACCGCCCAGAAGCAGGTGGACAGCATCGACATGAAGGCCATGCGGGAGGAACTGAAAGCCGTGGAACGGCTCCGCAAGGCCGCCGACCAACTGGCCCGGCAGGAACGGGACAAGCCCCGTGACCGGGGGCCAGAGCGGTAAAGGGTACGGCGTTTTGCCGACCCCTTGCGGTGTGTCGCGTTTCACGACACCCTTTTGCACAGAACTGTCAACATTCACTCATGGAAGGAGATTGCCCTATGAAGCAGATTATTTTACCCGTCACTGTCCACCTGAATATCCGCCTGCCCCTTGCCCTGTTGCAGCCGGAACCGGCAGACGCGCCCACTGGCCTGGAGCCGGAGGCCCATGCCTGCCAGGGCTGCGGTAACTGCGGCGGGTGCGGGAAGTGCCAGCATGAAGAAAAGCAAGCCTGAACCCATCCCCGTCATGGACTACCGCCAGTACCGCAGAGCGCGGCGGCTGGTACATGAGTGCTGCAACTATGACGGTGGCAACTGTATCGCGCTGGACGATGGGGAGGAATGTGTCTGTGTCCAGTCCATTTCCTACTCCCTGTTGTGCCGGTGGTTCCGGGCGGCGGTGCTGCCACTGGACAGAGAGCTGGAAACGGCCCTGTTCCACCGCCTGGACGCCAAGCGGTGCGCCGTCTGCGGGGCGCTGTTCACCCCAGGCTCCAACCGGGCCAAATACTGCCCGGAATGTGCCGGACGCATGAAGCGTATCAAGGCCGCCCAGCGCAAGCGGAAACAAAGGGCGAAATGTCACGCTTTAGGGGCCGAAAACCCCTTGTAAATCAAGGCTTTTTTTGAGGGTGTCGCTGGGGGCCTGATAGATTTATCCTCTGGCCCCCAAAACGGCCCTCTAAAGGCGTACAGACCCCTGAAATAAACCCCAAGGAGGAACCCATGTCAGACAATCGAAAATATTACTACCTCAAGCTGAAAGAAAACTTCTACAACAGCGAAACAATGGTTATTTTGGAGAGTATGCAGGACGGCCTGCTGTACTCCAATCTGCTGCTGAAAATGTACCTCATGTCACTCAAAAGCGGCGGTATTCTCATGCTCAACGACCATCTGCCCCACACGCCCCAGACCATCGCCACCTTTACCCGCCATCAGGTGGGGACGGTGGAACGGGCCTTGAAGGTGTTCCTCGAATTTGGCCTTGTGGAGATTTTGACCGACGGGGCCTACTACATGGCCGACATCCAATTGCTGATCGGCCAGTCCTCTACCGAGGGGGAACGGAAAAAGAAAGAGCGTATGCGGTTGAAGCGTCAAAAACTGCTCCCATCCGACGGGGCGGACATTTGTCCACCATATAGCCGGGGGGACATTTGTCCACCAGAGATTAGAGATAAGAGATTAGATATTAGAGATAAGAGTATAGAGAATAGAGAGAGTGAGAGCGCCCGCGCCTATGGCCGTTACCAGAATGTTTTCCTGACAGACGAGGAACTGGCGGACTTGCAGGCCAGCTTTCCCACCGTATGGGGCCAGTACATCGAAAAGCTGTCCGAGTACATGGCCTCTACCGGCAAGCGGTATCAGAGCCATGCCGCCACCATCCGGCGCTGGGCCGGTGAGGACGCGAAGAAAGCGGCCCCGCCCACCCGAAACCGGGATTACAGCGTAAAGGAGGATGAAACCGTATGATGGAGATTACCGCAGAAATCCGGGCACTGATCGACAAGGCAGCCGCCGGTATGGAACTGGCCGGGGACGAGTACATAGACCCGGCAGACGGCCTCATTCACTGTAAAAAGTGCGGCGGCCAGAGGCAGACCGTTGTGCCATGCTTTGGGAAACCCGGCTACTTCATGCCCCGCTGTATCTGCCAGTGCCAGCGGGAGGCCGAGGAACAACGCAAGGCCGCCGAGGAACGGCAGCGCCGCATGGAGCGTATCAAGCGCAGGAAGGCCCAGGGCCTGCAAGACCGCTATCTGTACGACTACACCTTTGCCAATGACAACGGCAAAAATCCCCTGATGGACAAGGCCCGCGCCTATGTGGAGAACTGGAAGGAGGCATACAAAAACAACACCGGCCTGCTTCTGTTTGGGGATGTGGGAACCGGCAAGTCCTTTTTCGCCGGTTGTATCGCCAACGCCCTGCTTGACCGGGATGTGCCGGTGCTGATGACAAACTTTCCCACCATCCTGAACCGCCTGACAGGGATGTTCTCTGAGGACAGGGCTGACTTTATCGCCAGCTTTGACGAGTACGACCTGCTCATCATTGACGATCTGGGTGTGGAGCGCAGTACCGAGTATGCGATGGAGCAGATGTTTTTCGTCATTGACAGCCGCTACCGCAGCCGCAGGCCCATGATCATCACCACCAACCTGAAGCTGGCCGAACTCAAAAACCCGCCCGATCTGGCCCACGCCCGTATCTATGACCGCATCCTGGAACGGTGCGCCCCGATCCTCTTTGCCGGGAAAAACTTCCGGGAGGAAAACGCCGGGGCCACCAGACAGGCGGCGAAAGACATTGTAAACCGCAAGCATGAGTAATTTTTGCCGGACGGCACAGCCCCGCCCGGAGAAAGGAGCACCATGAGCGAAGAAACCCGTACCATACAGACCGCAGACACCACCCCTACCAGAGCGCCGGAGGATGCCCCCGCGCTGGTAAAGAAAATCGGCAAGACCACCTACAAGGTGCGCGTCCATTTCAGCCAGACCAGCACCGAAACCATGAGCGACAAAATCAAGCGTATGCTCAAAAACGAGATACAGCAGATGTGACCGGCTGATAAAGCCAGTCGCCTTGTGTTAAACTGATGACGGTACACACCAAAACTTTTATCCAAGGAGGACATGAAAATGCTGTACACAGAAAAAGAGAAAAATGAGATTGAGCGCGTCCGTAAAGTGTTCGAGAAACACATCCAACAAATGACTGGTTATGATTTGGTTTGGTCGGACAAGGTCGGCTATGTGTGGCTGGCAATATCTATCGACCCGATCTATATTGACACCGGAAACTGGATAGAGTCCGCTGCCAGCCTTTGTTATGAGTGCTTGAATGATATAGCACTGGATGTTTTCGGAATGACTGGAAACGACCATGACTTCGAGGACGCCGATCCGCTGGAACTGGCCGAGATTAAGCGGCGCTGGAAACCCTATATCGACCAACTGCCGGAATATGCGTACATTTGCGACGAACTGCTAAGCGGCCGCAAGTAACTCTACTCGCCTGAGTGTCAGGAGCATGAAAGTGCTTCTGGCACTTTTTTTGTGGCCTTTTTGTGAATTTGATTAAAAAGTCCTTGACAACTCGTTTCGGGAAAAACAGCGAAGTCGATCCTTATTTCCTGCGGCGCCAGACTTGCTCCATTTGATATCCAGGAACTTCGGGAGATCATGTCCTATGATGAGATGGAGCTGGATATGATCGGGGATCAGAAGACAGCAATGTTTGTTATTATCAGTGATACCGATGATACATTCAATTTTGTGGTGGCGATTATGTACACACAGCTTTTTAATCTGCTCTGTGATAAAGCAGATGATGAGCATGGTGGAAGACTTCCGTACCATGTGCGATTACTGCTGGATGAGTTCAGTAATATTGGTCAGATCCCGAAATTCGACAAACTGATCGCAACGATCCGAAGCCGTGAGATCTCCGCCTCTATTATTTTACAGTCGCAAAGCCAGTTAAAAACCATTTATAAGGATGCTGCGGAAACCATCACGGGGAATTGCGTGCGCCCAGAAGTCGCCAGCGCATTATAAATTCGGCGGCGTGGTATTTATGGAA
>OATH01000479.1_pt1 | contig 28906 bp, 49 predicted proteins | sample 1494971 | NCBI WGS metagenome assembly OATH01 (sample SAMEA2579949, study PRJEB22360) | human gut metagenome
GATTGTAAAGAGACGGTAAAATCCGCCCCCCCCCCGACTATTTATAGTTATTTTGTGCATATGCTTTTCCTCCTGTTTTAGTTAAAATTCGATGGTGCTGCAGGCTTCCCGGCAGCTACCCATTCATCGTAATTTCCAAATGTCACTGATTCTCCGGGTATGTGAGATATGTAAAACATTCTGCCTATTCTGGCGGCGGATATTTCTTTGTTTACTGCATTTATGCTCGGTGCATCCTTTGTGCTGTCGGAATCTAGGGAATCAATTATAGTCCCGTTAGTGGCAGTTATATCTGAGTCTTTTTGTACCCACTTCATACCTTTAACTCCTTAATCTCATTAGCCTGCTCCTGCGTGATTGCTCCCAAAATCACATAGCGTTCAAGCTGAGCATCTGTTACCCAGTTTTTTAAGTAACGCTCTTTTATTGATTCAAACATTTAATGTTCCTCCTTCTAAGACCATCAGCTCATAATCAGTCATGCGCTGTCCTAACTCCATACGCTCAATTTCGGCATCTGTGGCCATTTGACCCAGAATCTCTGTGTCAAATGGTTCAGGCTTAGGGACTGGAAACAATTCCTCTTTCTCTGCTTCTGTCAGCTCAACAACATTTCCATCCAGTAACTTATAATTGTATCTTCCGCTATCATCCATCAATCCATGTTCAAGGTAATTTCCTTGTGCGTGTGCGTACTTATCTCCGACACCTTCATCAATCAATGTGTATTTTCCTACTGTGTGAAGGAAGATATCACTGTTAATCTCTGTGATTACAGATTTTGAATCTATCTTAACATATACATTCGCCATATTCTCCTCCTTAATAGATTTCTGCATCAGCCCAATATTTTCTTCCGTACACTCTAATCATTCCTGCTGCAGAGGCAGTGAAACTGAATAGTATATGATCTGTAAATGCTGAATACGTAATTCTCTCACCAGTGAGATTAGACATTGTTCCGCCTACACTCAATGTCAATGTCGGAGCTATTCGCATGTCAATAGGGACGGACATCATATTAGAAAACGAATTTGATGCAGCGTTTATCGTGTAATCGACATATATATATCTTCCATATCTTTTACATAGCATCAGTTCCTCTGCATACGGTCTAGGGACAAGAGGAGTAGCTATCGAACCTACTTCTAATTTCACCCATTTAACAGTAAAATCAGCGCCATTTGGAATCATTATATTTGAATTAAAAGGATAGACATTAAAATAACCTATTGATATCATTATTTCATCTAATATAAAGTCAAATTCGAATTCATATTTATGTTTTCCTTGCTTAACTTCATATTCAATATCTCTATTGGGTGTAACTGTACATTGAGTGTTAAAACTCATATTACTATCTATTTCAAAACTCAAAGTAATTTTTTTAGCATTATTCATGAACGTCTGTTTCCCATCTAATTCGACATGTTGAATTATACAAAAATATCCATTATCTCCATTGTTTTGAAATCTGATTCCTCCAAGATTAGATTTGGATACTACTAAATTCTGTATGTTTGCAGAAGTTAATATCATCCATCTATCAGCCAAATACTCGTTGTGAATGGCATTAGGTTTTGTTAAACTTGTTCCCCTTTGCCAGACTTGGAAATCTCCATTGATCAACAGATTAGGATTGCTGAATGGGGGAGTGGTCTCCTTGTAACCCGGAGGAACAGTATCACCGGATACTAGATATCCAGCTCCTACCGGTACTGTGTCTGTACCATCAATACCTTGTGTATTCCAAAGAGGAGTCCATTTGCCGTTTTCTTTTAAATATAGCCATTTAGGGTGCTGACCTTCATTTGATTTGTTGAGGTATGTATCTCCATCTTTCCCTAAAACAGCAGCAGGATCACCAATACCGTTATAGGTAGTACGGCCGTTAAAATCACCATTTGCAAGTTTTTGCTGCACTGTCTGTGTAAGTGTATTTGCACTATCTCTTGCGGTATTCGCTTCCGACGCAGCTGCCGCAGCTTCTCCGGCTTTTGTGTTTGCATTACTAGCTGCGGCATTAGCATCTGATGCTGCCTTATTTGCCTTTCCTGCAGCTGTATCTGCATCGCCTTTTGCCTTGTTCGCTGCCTGAGCCGCAGTGTTTGCTGCTGCAGCCTTTTCGTCGGCATTGGTTGCTGCAGTATTCGCTGTCTGCGTAGCCTGCGCTGCAGCTGTAGTGGATTGATCGACTGCTGTCTGTTGCTCCTCTGCTTTTTTCTGCAGGTCTTCCGCCTTTTCTTCGTGTTCTTCTGTTCGTCTGATCAGCTGATTCAGTTTTTCATTACTGGAGTTGAAGGTCGGGTCAACTACATTGGCATACCACACTTTCATAGCATTCAGCACTTCGATTTCCCAATACTTTTCAGATGGCGATACTTTAGATACAATTCTATTAGATCCATCCACCTGTAGTGTCAGTTGGTTGGATGTAATGACGATTTTATTTTCATTGATCGCTGCCAAAGACAAATATACATCGCCTTCGTTTTCAAACACCCCATCAGGCAACAAAATGTATGTTCCATCATCTTTTTCTTGTAGAGGGCATACAATCGGCATATCTGATTTCCAGCTGCTACAGTAACCAGATAACACCATTCCCTTAAATGGATTTGTTTCTGATGTGTCTTTAATAAGCTTAATAAAAAGATTGGCTGAGTGCTGATAACCTATAAGACTGTTCCCGTCAAGCATTATCTCTCTACCAATCTGTTTGATTTGTGTTACTACTATATCCATTTAATCGCCTCCTACATAGCCTTTAATCTATTCTTCAAAGCAACGTAATCAGCGGAAGTTATTTTACCATCACCATTGAAATCATAATGAGATATCATATCTGCATCTGCTGTTACAATGTTTGAAACAATCATGCGAACCATAAAAACGTCAGCCCACGTATATATATTGGTGATTCCACTATTCTTTATCTTTACTGTGCCATTATACAAACCGTCGGAATCTATATTCCAGCCTCCTATGTTTCCATCATTTGTCCTGATAGTTCCACCATCGAATAGTGTTCCTGTTATCGTTGATCCAGATATTTTACCTGTGATTTCCGCATTAGTCGCTTTTAATCCATTTGCTGTAACATTTCCATCCGCATCCACATTAAATTTGTTACCATTCGTGATCCGGATACCTCTTAATGTTCCGGCTGTTATGAAATCTGCATTGAACTTTCCATCGATCGTCCAAGCTGAATTATACGGTCCCTGCCATCCATTCTGACTGAATGCTATACCTCCAAGATTCATCCTAATACAATACTTTGCATTCTCTTTCGGTAATGCATCCAGGATATAGATCTCATTCTGCGTCTGGTAGATATATCCTTTCTCTGCCCATGCGTTGATAAGCTTCGTTGCCATCTCCTGCGCCTGCTGCAGCACTGATTCTTTCAGTTTTTCACCATCGTTGCCAAGAATGGATATCGCATCATTCACCTTCCCTGTAATGGTCTGTGGTTCTGAGGATAACGTGATCTTGTTCTTCTCTGGTGAATCATGATATCTCTGCAGCTTGATCACCTTTTCAATGATCTCCGTATGCTCGTCGATGATGACATGCGCAATATCATACAGCCCCATCTTCAGGAAGCTGTACCTATCATCTGTTTCCGCAAGGTCATTGACAGTAACCTCAAAGGATAATACCGGATATGCCTGTTCCTTCAGCTTCTTCTTCGCATCGGCAAGTAGGTTCTCCGGTATCGTATACCGCTCATCCTTCCATACGATCCAGATTGGATGCGCCTTGCCTGCATATTTATTATCCTCAACGTATGTCTTACCTCCATTTATGGATGCAAAATTCACATAGCTGCCATCCTCATTCTGCTTTCCATATGCCGTGATCCTGGTGGCAAAATCTTTTGAATTGCCTTTCATCGTAACGCTTTCCAGATTCAACTGTGGGGTGATATAGATTCCTTTATCTACGACCTGTTCAGGATCCTTTACAATGATCTGCTTATCAAGTGTACGGATTTCGTATGTAACACTGAATATCTCCTGACATTTGAATAACACTTCATAATCAGACGCATCTTCCATCTCTAGGGTCCTTCGATAATCCCGTATACCTGCGTTTAAGATAGACCAGCCAGACGGTTTGATCGCTTCCAGAATCTCTGATAGGCTCTTTGTCTGAAACTTTGCTATATCCTTCGTGTTGAGATAAGGCTCGTTTTGATGCCAGTCATCCATATCCAGGCTGCAGGTTATCGTGCATGCTGTCTTTCTCTTGTTGATATCTTTGATCAGATAGCGGTTCTCTTCATTTCTAACAGGTGTTTCATTGGCTATATACCGGTACATTTCATCACTGGGCGAAATGTCAAAGCATAAAGTCTGGGTACCATCATATTCATATGCTGTATAGTAATTCTGCCGATTGGTAATCGGTAACCAACCTCCCTTTGTGTAAATTTCAAGCATCTTGTCCCTCCTATACGAAAATCGGTGTATATTTCAATACGACTTTTACAGACGTACTACTCATACTGATATTTTGACCTCCCGGATCCAATGTAGGAAAGCTGTTCTGTTTCAGCGTACAATCCGGATATTTATTCGGCTCTGTATCTGTATAAACTTTTTTCAATTCACCATCGAAATAGACCGTTCTGTTTGCATACAGCTTCCGGATGGTATGCCCATCAATAGTGAAGGAATCCATAGCTGCCATTGGCGTTATTTCATACACACATTCTGTTTGCCAATTACCTGCGACAACGATATGGTTTTCCGCCTTATTAAGTAACAACTGGCGTCTGCTTCCTTCCTGTATGACGGACAACGGGATCGTCACCCTGTACCAGCCCTGCCAGTATTCCTCTACCGGCTGGCTCAGTTTGAATAGATAGCACCGATACTTGAATCCATCTTCAATGTCGATCATGTTCTCTTCATGGTTCAATAGTTCTGCCAGAAAATCAGATATATCCTTCTTACTGCGAAACTCCGCTATCAGCTGCATACTCTTTGGTGTCAGCACTCTTTTTCCAAGAACAGGACGCAGGGAGCGTTCAGGCTGAAAGACCTCACGCTCTACTGCATAGGGCTGATATGTAAAGGAATTTACTCTCATATGGAATCGTTCCATCCGTTTGTTGTTTATTCGCATATCACACCCTCCTATCTAAGCTCTGCAAGCTCAACACCCATTTCAGGTGCAAGCCAATGCGCAACTTCTGCACCGTTATCCAATACGAATTTAAACTCATTAACACCATTACGTACTAGCTGCATAGTCTTTGGGAACGCGTTCGTTATCGTTGCCTGTTTTGCGACATTGAGTTGGTTTTCCAATGTAAATCCTCCAATAGATGCATCATACTGACCTTGAATGTCTTTTACCATTTTGCCAGCTTCTTTGGTCATATCTTTGGAAGCTTTTGGGGCTGCCAATTCAAATCCCACGGCAATACCTGGTGGTAACCATTTACCAATCATATCCCGCATCAGTTTGGACGGTGAACCTATATTGAAGAAATCCAACATACCATCTACGATTCCATCGCAGAATCCACTGATCTTATCCAAGATCCAATCCTTTACACTTCCTATACCTTCCCACAGCCCCTTGATAAGGTTTATACCGATATCTACCATCTTGCCAGGCAATTCCTTTGCTTTCTGGACAACAGAATCCACGAGCTGCTTTGCGGCGTTGATACCAGTGTTCCATAAATTAGAACCCCAGTCCCTTACTTTAGACACTGCATTTGTGAGCCATGTCCAAATCTTTCCTGGCAGAGACCTAAACCAATCGACAACGCTATCAATTGTTTTTGATACCCAATCTCTTGCACTGGTATATATATTGCTTCCCCAGGTCTTGACTTTCTCCCATGCGCTCTTCAACCATTCCCATATCTTTCCTGGTAATGACTTGAACCATTCTACTACCGAGTTTATGAATGCCGGAATATCTTCAGTAACGAAGTTCTTCAGATCGATGCCCCACTGGATGAAATGGCCAATGATTTGTCCGACCATATAACCAATGTTATACGGTAATTGATTGAACCAGTCGATCACACTCTGGATCCACGCCGGAATCGTTTCTGTGAAGAAAGCTATGACACTGTTCCATGCATCCTGGAACCATTGAACGATGCTGTCACATAATTCTTGCAAATTCATTTTAAAAGTTTCCCATGCTTCCGGTATCGTCACTGTAAAGAAATTGACTATGCTTTCTATGATACCGGAGAACCATTCTACAATGCCGTTCCACATATCTGTCCAGAACTGCCGGAATTCCTCAGAGGTATTCCATAGATAAAGGAACACTGCGACAAGTGCTGAGATAGCGGCAATCACTGCTCCCACCGGATTCGCTGCTAAAGCCGCGTTTACACCAAGTATTGCTGTTTTTACACTTCCTACCATTTTAGGGATATCTTGAATGAAATTCACTATTTTCCAAGCAGCGAATGCAGAACCTACAGCTACAATAACAGGTAACAAAGCATTCAAAACCGCCATGATTTCATCGCTATGTGATAAGACACCGGTAAGTGCAGGAATAACCGTATTAGACAAAACATCACTAAGCCCCTGCATCGCTTTTCCTGCAAATTCATTAAATGTATCTTTTAATGTAGAAATCTTACCATTCAATGTTTGTGACTGCTTGTCCATTGACTGAAAATACTTACCGCCTGCTGATGTAGAACGTTCCATAGAAGCAGTTATCTCATCAACAGAAAGCGAACCGTCAGATATACGGTCATAAAGACTGGCCATAGATTCACCTGTGCTCTTACTGATTTCTTGTAATGGATTAAAACCTGCCTCTATCATCTGTTTTACATCTTCCAGACTTACCTTACCGGCTGAAGACATTTGACCGTAAGCGGTAGCTATACGTGTCATCTTGTCCGCAGACCCTTGTGATATATCACCGAGCATTTGCATTTTTTTCATTGCATCATCTGCGGTGAAACCATAATTCATGAGTAGCTGTGTCGTATCTGCTAGCTGTGGCAGCTCAAACGGTGTATTAGCTGCAATTTGCTTCAGCTGTTGTGTTATTTGTGCAGCTTTTTCAGCAGATCCAGTCATGACCTCAAATGAGGTCTGATATTGCTCGATACTAGCGTTAAAACTGATACCTGCAGAGGCGAAATCTTTTGCAATTTTTCCAAGCCCAAGCGCTGCAACAGTTCGCTTTATGCTTGAACCAAAGGATTGCGTTTTATGCTCGATTGCATTTAATCTCTTCTCAAAATCATCCTGTTGGAGTTGCAATTCAATGATGATCTCTCCATCATTTGTAGCCATGCTTATCACCCGCCTCTTTCTCTATACGTGCAAGTAATTCAGCCTCAATTTCTTGTGGGGTCCTATCATTCTCTTGACACATAAAATCATTCGGAATCTTCCAAAACTCTTTCAAGCGTAACGCTTCTTTCCGTTGCTCTTTTGGCATTTTATCAATTTCTGTTGTTCGATAACCGATAACCTTTATTAACTGTGTGTTTTCAGTTAATCCGTCAAATAAGCTTTTGAATTCATACCAATGTAAATTCACGGTCAGCAAATCAATATGGTATTGTTGCATAAATGCTGCATAAATAAGATCCATGTCAAAGTCGAAGCGATACGGAATATCTTTACATGGTTTCCCCTTTTTAGAAGGTTTCCCCATCCGATAAAAAGAAAAAAGGGCACGTAGTATGTCCTCCTGATTTTCACGCTGTATGGCCGGGTCTACTTCTAAAGCATTTATCAAAATAGAAGTTTTATAGTATGGGTCGATGGAATCATCCGATAGGATCAATTCAAAACGTATCCAACTACGAAAATCTGTATCTATTCTATAACATCTATCTTCTATTCTTATGGTATCCGGAAGATCTTCTCTTGTTAACCACATTTCTTATACCGTATTTATCCTGGGCTTTTTGGAGTTCATTCGTAAACTTACTAAAATTATTTAAGATATCTTCTACCTGTTCTCTCTCTTCTCTAGCAAGCTGAAGTTGTTTTTCTCTTTGCTCCTTCATGAATTCATCCTGATAGATTTCCATTAACTTCAGAACTAGATAATATGGTCGCAAAGACCTTTCGCTCTTAAATATCTTCTTGTAAGCGCCATTACCTAAAACCGTATCAATCGCATGTTCACACTCTTTCAATAGCCCATCTTTAAATTTGATGCCTTCCATCTGGAGCTGCCTAAAATCTTCCAGCACCGCATTTGAATCTAAATCTAGGACATCACAGTTAAATATCTTTCCATCGACATTTAGTTTTCTAAGTCCATTTGATTCGACTGTAATTATTTTTTCTTCCATGTAATCACTCCTTACTCTCCATCAGCTGTGAATGTTTTCGTTGAAATATCAAACTTACCAATCGTAACACTTCCCTTTTGCGCAAATGTTCCTTCTAATGCTAGCTTTCCGCCGCCTTCTCCTGATCCCGGATTATCAGGCTGTACTTCATAAATACGCTGATATGCTTTGAACTCTCCGGATTTTTCCATCTCATTCCAAGTTTCAACTTCTACTTCAGTGAATTTTTCGCCGACTTTTTCTTCTTTTCCTACAGAATATAACCATGCAGCGAATTTGTCTGATGGATATGCAGTTCCGCCATACGAAACATTTGGCGCATACCCCATCAGATTGCTTTCTGCATTCTTTTCTCCGATATACTGCACCCCATCATCAACATTCGGATTCATGGCTTGTGTCCAATCTGTAAGACCCTTATTGGCCAAAATAAAGGATTCTTCAGAACCGAATTTAACATAGTGAAGATTATCCTCCGTTCTAAGCTCTCTAGATGGTATCGCTTTTGTCATATTATTCAAACCTTCCTTTCTTCTCATAAGTTAGTTTAAAGCCGGCCATGAAAGTGGAAAGTTTGACGCCCTCTCCTTCATAGTCAGCTGGCAAATCTGTCATCTCTAACCCGATTGGGCTTGCTCCTTCTAATTTCAAGGATGGAAAGCCTTGTTTTTCTTCTTCTTCGAAGACGCTAGCCAAGGCATATAGTACTCTAGATAAGTCAAGCATTGCTTTTGTATCTCGCTTTGATGATTGCAATAGAACACTAAAGTTAAACTCAGCTTTATATGCACCCGATATGTATTTTTCTTTTATCACCGGGTCTGCATTTCTTTTGAAACACAGAGATGTATTTTTAGAATCATTGAAATACTCGAGACACCAAGGTATACTATCGACATTGATATTTTTCACATACTCGTACAATCTATCCTCTACTTGTACAATATCCTTTGAATTCATTTAAAACTCCTTTCTGAAAACACGTTTCGCAAACCGTATCCATGAACTATTCTTGACTTTCTTCGTCACTTCGAACCAATCCGATCTACCTGTACCATAAGATAGATTCCTTGATGTATATATCTTCGTTTCTCCACGTTTCGCCCACGGACTACCGGATTTTTTTCCGACCATGACCTTTCCTTTCCATTGGAAATGGGCATACAAGACTGCAAAACCTCCCCATTTTAAGAAATTGTCTTTCTTGGATGTGCTGCGAAATACAGAATTTCTCAAAAAGCTGTCTCTTTTAGGAACGTTTGCGTTCGTATCCTTTGCAATCTGTGATTTCAATGCTAGTATCGTTTTCCATTTTGCTTTATCAACTCGTTTCATCACTTTGTCATGGTCTATTTTTACTCTTACTGACATATGATCTCGATGAATTCTGGCTTATCACGTAGAGGATTTATATTAGACACAGAAGTGATCAGATATTCCTTGTCGTTATATACGATGGTATCATCCACATGAATGGAAAATTCTGTTTCAGCATTAGAGACTTTTTCGACAAGTTTCTTATCAGCGATAAAATCATTACAATCTATCGTGATCAAAACTTTATCGTCTGATGTTATTCCTCTTTTTGATAACTTGATTCCGTATGTTTCATCCACTTTAACATATTTGATAATCGCAGACGCTTCTTTCAATTTCCCACTATCGTCTTCACCAAGCCTATATCTAATTGCAATCTGATGGGGCCTTAAGAATCTAGGGGATATCATAGACAAGCCACCGTTAAGCCGGCATTTAGTAATTCGTAATCGAGAAATTCCTTTGCAATCGTAGAGAACGGAACACCTTGCATAAAATGAATCTTTGTATCATCAATTTCAAAATTAAAGCCACTTGTACTGGCTGATTTAAAATGAAAATCCGATTTTCCGTTGAATGCAAGAAGCCCTCCATTCTTAGAAATGAAGTCAATCTCTAATGTTATTATTTCAGTGAAATCTATACCATATTCTTCTATCGGTCTCACTCTCCAGTAAGGTACTTTTGATTTGATGTAAGAATCAATCAGCCGGCATACGCTTGGTTCCAGCTGATTGAATTCTATTTCATCAAGAGTACCACCGCAATTCCGATACTGCGGATATGTGATCATGGTTACCTCCTGTTACACTTCCTCTACGAGATAGATGCGACCGTTCGTCAGCCCTGTGATAGTTGTAACACCTTCGCCAAGAGCTGCCTTTTCCGCTTCCTCTGTAAGTGTTCCATCTGCAGCAGTAAACTTCACAGTAGATGCGTTCTGGACACGGTATGTCTTTCCTGCCTCTAATCCGGTGATCGTCTTATCCCCTGCAGTACCGAGGCTGCCCTTTGCTAATTTCACTACACTTACCGGAGCAGAGATCTTCACCTTGCGGAAGACGCCGGCTTTCTTACTGTTCTTCAGCACGATACCTGCCAGCATTTCGATTTCACCAGTCTTTACAGCTCCCGGTGCTTTCATATCCGGAAGATACGTTTTGATGAGCTTTTCTCCCTTCGGACTGATGCCGTGGCAGGCGTCCAGACCGATCTTGACAGCATAGATAGAGGTTTCTCCGGATGTGTCTGTAGCTACGCAAGGAACAGTGGTCAAACCGTCATAATACTCACCCATGTCTACCATAGGAATGCCGTCATAGTTGTCAACCTTGCGGCCGAAAGCGTCTTCTGTCTGCGTGAAATATTTCAGTTCACGAGCGACTGCGCTCATAATCGTTTTCATACGACGGTTCATGAGTAGCATATCCGGACGTCCATCCAATGTCCCCAGCCACTGGTCCAGTTCAAATACGAATTTCTTGCTGTTTGCAGCAATTTTCGATTCATCAGACAAATCAATAGCGGCAGAAGGGGTATATTCTGTATCAGTACCCTTTACCAATTTTTCTAGTCCATCAAAATCAGCGCTGTCAGTTTCAGAATCTGCATTGATGAAATCGTAATGAAATTTATTGGAAGCTGCTTTCGTCTTCTGCTGCAGCTGAAATGTGATTTCAGATTTTGCGGCCGTATCTTCAAGTACACGGTCTACCTGAAAGCTACCACCAAAGATCTTGATATCGGCAGTCTTCTTAGTTTTCAATGCTTCTCCCGGTATGTACTCTTCATTCAATCTACGTCCTTCGGCGGTGGATGGAGTAAGCAGCTGCATGTACCCGTATGTCATCGTACTGCCACCAGTCCCCGGTGATACTGCATTATCGAAAATCAATTTGTCTAAAAGAAAAGAGTCCCGGCGGAACTCGTCTACGACCATCTGGTCTACTTTGTCGGCCATGCCGACCTTTGCTTGTGCTAATGTTAATGGCATCTATTCATCACTCCTATTCTTTGCCATAGTGTTCTTCAAGGGCGGATTCCCAAGTCAATTCTTTTGTTTCTGGCTTATTGTCATGGTCTCCTCCGAGATTCACGTTCTGTGGATCATCATCTTCAAAAAGAAAACCGTTGTCTTTTTTGATATTTTCCAGCTGCTCTTTCAATCCGGTAACTGTACCATCCTCGTTCAGTTTAACGATGTCAGTATCCAGAAAAGCCATCAGTGCTTTTTCACTCTTTGGCTTCGCCTCTGCAATCGCCAGTTTGATAGCAGCTTCTTTCTTAGCGGATGTAAGGTCATCCTGATACTTCTTTTCCCAGTCTTTTACATCCTGCTGCAGCTTCGCTACATCCACACCATCGAATTTTTTGACAGTATCAGATAACTCTGTGATTTTCGTATCCTTGGCTTTGATTTCATCGTCGTATTTAGATTTTGATACGTATTCTCCACTAGCTAGATTTGCAAGTTTTACTTTGTCATTGCCTTTTAGCTTTGCTTCAACTTGAGTATACAGATCATCACCTAAAAATTCTTTTAAAAATTCCATTATTTCCTCCTGTGTTTTTTATATCCGGTTCTCTCCGGGAATAGGCCGGCAGTTTATATCTCTTGCCATTGAGTAATGATGCAGTTTAAACGACATGCTCAGGTCATGGTAAATGAGGCCCGAAATAGGGCAGCTTCCGCTTCGGTGGATCATTCATATAGCTGAGACGTTCTTCTGTCTTGCGGCCACAAAAAATGCAGGTATCATATTCCCGTATGATCCTGCATCCTTTATCGTAATAAATGTGCTGTTTCGTCATGTATGCATGTTTACACATATCTACACCTTCTTTCGAACGACCCGTTTCTCAACCATCTCTCTTGAATAATTTCTCTTCATATCCGGATGAGCTTTCAAGAAGTCTGCCTGACGTTGTTGCCACTCTCTGACCTTGCGACATTCTAACGTTGTATCTACACCGCCAGCCTTATTTACAGCCTGCCTACGCTTCCATTCACGAATCTTCCTCTCGTTATAACGCTGTTCCTGTTCCAACTGATAAACCTCTTCATTTTCCTTTTTACGATAATGCTGATAGGTTCTCTCACTCAATCCTGGGAAATAAGGATAAAACGAATGTCGACAATTCCAGCCTCCAAGACCTGCTCCCGTTCCATATCCAGTAGCCTCTTTAAAGTTTTCATAATTTCCATATGGCTTCAATCGCCAGAAGATTCTTCCCTGCCATTCAGCATGTGATGGTCTTGCCCCTAAATGAGAAGAGGTTTCTACAAGATTCACATCCATTTCATCCATCACATCTTCCTGGCACTTTAGTGCACTCTGATTAACAGCAGTTCTCACGGCGGTTCTTGCTACTGTGTCGATTCGTCTTCTTGTGCCTGTTGGATATTCTATCATTCCTAGCCCGTTGGCAGCCAAATCATTGATCACGTTACTTATAGCCATATCATAGGAAAAAGCGCCGCTAGAAGCTTGTAAATATGCTTTATCAAGCAATTCTATGAACTTGTTCGTTCCTAGCTGTGCAGTAGTTTTGCATAAGTTTTTGATTTCACCCTTTGCGGCATTGGTGCCTTTAAGAATTTGCTCTTTATACGATATTCCGGATACATCCAAGCCTGCAGCCTCATATATATACATGTCGCTCCTAATTGCTTTATAAATGCTTTCCTGCATGATTTCCTCAATTTTCTCATTTGAAGTATTTAATGCTTCTGCAAGGATATCATTTATTGTTTTTGTTGCTAAACCAAGTTCTTTCAATTTCTGAACCTGATATTCGGCAGTGGCTGTCATTTTGAAATCATTTTCCCTGATACGTCGTGCAATATCAATCAGTATATCTGTTTCTGCATCATAAAATAGATTTTCGATATCAACTCCAACAGATTGCAAATACTCAGGAGTAAGCATTATTCTGTACCTTCAAGAATCTCTTTGGCTTCCTCTTTTGATATTCCAATAGCAGTTGATATCACATTGATTGCTTGACTTAAAGACAACGATCCCTGGGCAAATTGATTGATGACTGCTAAGAGTGATTGTGTTTGAGCACCATTAAGAGCTTTACCGGATGCATCTTCAACCTTTTTCTTGATTTTATCATCTTCATAAGAAATGGATGCAGTATCACTTTCCGCAAATGATTCCCCTGTTTTCTGACGTGCATCTCCCTCTGTCTCTCCTAGCCATTTTACACGCCATTCCCATTTCATCATGATACTGGAACTTACTAATTGCATGTCCATGAGTTTTTCTGCCTCTTCATCATTGAACATCGTATTGTCGAATTTTATAGTAATTTTAGCATCTGGATTTACAGGCTTACCACATAGCTCCCTTCCAATAGTGAGAATCGAACGTGTCATTTCGGTCAAGACATCCTGTATCACCACACGCTGCTTCCATACACTTTCTGTCAGATCCTTGCTGCTCGCCTTGACCTCAGTAGCCGTTGCCATCGTTTGTATACTGAATTGATACTTGTTCTGACCAAACCCTACCTTTGAAGAGAGCAGATTCAATGCGAACTGGATACCATTCTTATTCTCTTCCACACGCAGGGATGGATTGTATTCCTGGAAGAATCTATCTGTTGTCGGCATCTGCTGTCCGACATTGACAAACATACTCTGTTCGATTGCTTCCCCAGCCATTGGCTTCTTGATGATAACAGGCTTTCCATTGCTATCAAGCTTCGGTTTACCGTCGCTTCCCATCACAGAAACATCCTCTGTACTGATGACATCCTGACTCATGAACACTTTCTTGCGGCCTAGAATGAAATCTGTATACATATTGTCATAGGCGATGTCACATGCCTGAAGCTGGTCTATCGCATTCGCAAATACAGATATCCCCATCGGAGTCGTTTCTAGGATATTGTTTTCGATGTTAGGTGTCAATATGAAGAAGGGCTTCGCAGGAAGGATGTACCATAGTGCTTCTCCTTTTGGATTGATGCTGACCGGCCCATATGAATCGCCGCTTTTCAAATAGTAATGATTTTCCACCCTGTAGCGGCCATCTTCCAGCTGCAGCATGACCTGCAGGTACATATAAGACTTTCCTGATATCTGTTTGCTGCTGGCGAATGCGCATTCCGTAATATCATCACCATCCCATGATAATGGTATGATACAGCAGGCTTCCTTGATGCAGTTGATTTTTACACTCTCTGCTGTCAGCTTCCCTTTCAACACTTTTGCTTTGTGTGGTACAAGGATGAATGCAGCTGTTCCAAGAGCGTACTCTTTTTCTACGGTCTTGTTGCCATTCTTCCAGAACTTAGACAATCCAAAAACGCCTCCAGCCTGTTCATTTTCATCACCGGTGACGAATTTCTGAGATTCGTTTATTTTATTATCTTTGCTATCATCTTTTCCATCAGTGCCCACATCCACCGTCTCATCGATGATCACCGTGGTCTTATCATTCAAAAGTAGGTTTGCCCAGTCCTCACATACCTTTTTCGCCATTTTCAAGGATCTACGTTTCATTGTCATCAATTCTTTTTCAATATTGGTCACCTTGTATTGATGGAATTTCGGCACATATCCCTGCCACCATTGTTTCCAGTATTCGATGTTTCCGTAATACTGTTGTAATTCTTCCGGAATCTCATGCCCCAAATCCTTTAGAACCTCATAAACGTTCTTCATAGCATCCCTCCTATCTGAATGCGGTAATGTAATCCATGAAAAAGCTCCAACTGTAGAAATGTGCATCGAAGCTATCGACATCCGTAGTAAAATCATCCAGGATAGCATCCTCATCCTTTTTCTCGTCGTAAAGGACCGTAGCCAGCGCCTCTGATACGGTCGGTACATTTCGGAATAGCATACGTTTCTGACCGAGCAGCAGGTTATAGACAAGTATCCTATCTTTTCCTTCTACCTTTTTGCAATCCCACACGACCGTCGTATACCCGGCTCGCTGCACATATCCTCTGATACTGTTCAGGATGACCTGTTCCGCATTATCAACGAAGATATAGGCAGGATAATATCCCTCCAGGATGCAGAGCTGTATCATTTCCACACATGCTCGGCAGATACTTACCGTATCGATCGTACCTTTCGCATGAGTGATCTTCTTTTCCAAGAAAGTGCAGATAGAGCTGTAAGCCGGTGCTATCCCTGTAGCTGCGAGCGTGGAATGCGATTTCGTACCTCCGATATCCAGTCCGATGTTGACCATCTGAAAAAAAGGAAGTATATTTACTTCCCAGAGTTTTGGATTGTCCGCATATGGTTTGAATATCAGTCCTTCAGCATTGCACCACTCTCCAAGAATATATCGGTTATACTCTACAGTACCGAAATACTCCTTTTTCAATTCTTCTCTCACTTCATCAGGTAGGAATGGATTATCATCCAGCTTATACTGTTGACAGTACACATCAGCATCACTGTCTATGAATAGTTTCAGCCAGTGCTTTGGGTGTTGGGGGTTCCCGGTTCCATCAAACAGGCTATATCCAGTCCTCAATCGTGATTTCAGCAGCTGAAAGACCTCTTTGTTCCAATCTACTGTTTCATCACCGTAGCAATATTTCAATGTGGAACCACGCAGCCTTGCAACAGAACTTATCTTCTCAGCCCCCAATACGTAAGCATCCTCACCGAATAGATGGACCTTATTGGTTCCCTTCCGGATATCTCCTACTAAGTCAGGCCCCCAGTATTCACGCATCGGCTCCAGCACGTTACGTTCGACCGTTTGCTGTGTAACACCTATCAGAGCATTCAATCCTTCTTTTCCGTGGCGTTCTCGCAACCTTTGCGGTATCAGATAGGTAAAGTCCAGATATGTCTTACCAGTACCGGTGGCACCTATCTTGAAGTTCCAGCGATGATTCCCTTCACGAATGAATTCAGCCTGCTTTTCGCTCAGCATCTCGTTGCATCTCCTCCAGGATCTTATCTACTTTTGACAGCTGTTCATCATCGCCTTTTGCTATGGTAAGCTTATCCGTCTGCGCTCTTAACTGCTCGAGCTGTGCTTTCTGTAAGTCCGTAGCTTCGCTATAATGCTTATCCAGCCATTTTAGCGCAAACTCTTTGCTGACAAGTTTTATAGAGCAGCCGTCTTTGCCCTGTTTTACTTCCTGAATAAGTGTGCCATCAACATCACATGATTCTTTCAGGTTTATGACGTTCATCATGAATGTGTTTCCGTTTTTATCATGCACCTCTTCCTGCCCGAATGATAGATAATCGGTTACATCCGAATAAGCGATGTCGATCATTTTCTGGAAGTAATCTTCTGTGGAATACATGGTCTGTTTGATTTTTGCATCTTTGATTCTTTGTATCTCTTCTTTTATTCTAGCATTCCCTAGCAATCGTGGACCGTTAGCAGCTGCCGTGAAGTAATCGCAACTATAGGCTTTTTGATATGCCTTTGTCGCATTAAACCATCTTACATAATATAAACAAAAAAGGCGCTGTTTCTCGGTCAGTTCTTCATTGTTCAGTGTTTCTATTTCCTCCGGCAGCAACTCTGTTTCAGGCGGCCCTTTGTCTTTATCTGCATCTGCAACCAAAGTTGCAACTTTTTTCTTGTTTGGTTGCAACTTTTCTTTCTTCCATGCTCTGGATGCTAATGACTTTATAGAGGATTCTTTTATACCGGTTATCTCAGATATTTCTCGGTACTTCTTGCCTTGCAGCCATAGCTCTTTTGCCTGCTGCTTGGTTTCTTCATCAATAACCGCCATATGATCTCTCCTTTCATTTCGCTTTATTATAATTCCAATGACTGCTTGTACTGTATCCTACTGTGTTTTCAGTCCGCCTGCGTGCGTTTTCTGCGTCCAGTGCCTTACGCTCTGCCTTGTACCATTCGCACGTCCCGTGGCATCCTGGGTGCCTTTTAGGGCAATCTTTACATACTGTAATCATAAACTACACCTCTATTTCACCAGACATTAGCTTTTCAAGCAGTACGTCTCTCAACTCGGCTAAAAGTATATTTTGCTTGTTGTTAAGATACATAATATGAGCTTTCCAACTGTTGATAATCTGCATAATCAACTCTGATGCAATCTCCTTGTCTTGCTGTTCGATCTTGATTTCGTTTTTATTCTTGCTGACACGTATAAAGTGTTCTTCGTCAACTGCTATTCCTAGATGTTTGACTGATTCATTCCATTCTCGCATCATCTTATTACTTCGTTCTTGCAATTCGTATATATCATACATGCCGATGCCTTTCGCAAGTGATTCATTGATTGTAATTTTGGTTACATTCTTGTCTCTTACATTATTATTTATGTCATTGACAATATCTTTGATATCACGGTGGATTGTTTTATATGCAATGTCTATATATCTGCTTGGCATCAATATGTAATCCAATGATTCGATGTCTTTTATAGATGGGTGACTATAAAATTCTGTAATCGGATCAGCGGCTTTTATGGCATCCAGACATCGCTTGATGTTATTTGGAGTAAAGACATTGAACTCTTTTTTATACACTCTGTTTGTGTGCGAATTACTGCCGTATTGCCCTTTTTGTTCTCTTACTTCCTGTGCGCATTGTTGGCGCATGTCAACCATATGCACTTTGTTGCCTTTTCTCTTTTTGTCCAGGATAACGATACACGTAGGTATGGATGTTGACACAAACATTTTATCTGGCAAGGTAATAACCGTATCTATGATATTACCGTTTACCATCTCTTTTCGGATACCTTGTTCTGGTCCTCCTGCACTTAATACTCCATTTGGCAGTATAAAAGCGCATCGTTCTGCCTTGTTTAATGCGTTTAGCATAAAAGCATAATTCGCGTTGTTTTCTGGCGGTACTCCATACTCCGCAAATCTATTGTCGAATGCCGCGAACATTGGATGCTGCCATTTGATGTTATATGGCGGATTACTGATGCATCCGCTTATGTTACTGTAATCGACATCGAGACGGTCTATTTCTGATACCATCGAAAACCTTTCACCTTTTGTTAATTTATAACAGTGGTATGTCTCGTCAGCTAAAATATCCTTTAACACTACATATCCTTTGATATTCCGCACCGACAAATTAAACAATAGATACGGCATGACATTTTCGTCCAATTCTTCACAGATAAATTCTGTATCCGGATGTTGCGACCAATACTGTATTGTCAACGATCCGCTTCCTGCGCATTGATCATATACTTTGCTGCATTCGCCCAATAACTGGCATAATAAAACACCGATTGTTTTCGGTGTGTAGTCTTGTTTCTTATCTTCTCTGTCTGCCTCGTAGTATTGGTATATCATTTGCAGCCAATCTGTTTTTAAATCACCTACAATATCCACGAATGACTTATGGTATTTGAAATCGTTGTTTATTGAAACATCTATAAGACGATCAGTTAGTTGCTTTGTGTCATTGGCATTAAAAAGCGTTTTGATTTTATTCAATAATTCCGTTAGTTCCATGTCATCATTCCTTTCTGGTAAAATAAAAAGCACGTTTTCTCCTGTATCCCTTATAACGGGCAGTTCTACGTGCTTTGTTTAACAGGCGTTCGGTTAATAGCATACGTCTATGCATCCTTAGCCTCTATAGAGTTATCTGTGCCACATTGTTAAGAGGTGCGATAACTACGTTTTAATTTTAAAGCGCCCTTTTCAGACGCTTTACGCTGGTAAGTCCGCTTAGGATTCCTTACCGCTTTTTCTTTTGGTTATTCCGCCACCAGGGCAACCAATATATCTAACAGGTATTCTCATTAGTATGAGGTCCTTCCCTGTTTTGATATTTTTTTAATTGTGACATACCGCCGTTAAGCCGTACCTACCCACGCATATGCCACTGGCGATTATTTGTACGAACAATCACCTTTAGGAAAGGTTGTTTAGCGATGCGTGCGTACACTTACATCGCAGGCCGTTTTTTTTGAACAAGAAGTATCTTCCTGTTCTTTCCATGCTATCATAATATCACGGAAAACCCTTTACTCAGTAAAGACTTTTATTTTTTCAACTGGCTTAGGACTGCTCTATTCATATCTGAATACATAGTAGGCTTACTTCGATTATGATTATACGCTATATCATCATGCTTTTTGTTTCTATCAATGTAACACTCTGTAATCATGTCGACCACCTCACCGTCAGCAATATTATTCAGCACTTTGTTAACAATCACTGTGTCGTACAGTAATGCAGCTCTCTCCAATAAAAGCTCATCCTTCTTTTCAACCAGATAGTGATCCCATACATGACTTGGGTCACCGGCATTCTCCATGATGACATCCTTCATCACGACTGAGCTTACTCCATACATGTCATTCATTATCTCATCATACTTCAACCGATTCGCTTCTATCTTAGACAAGTTTCTATGATAGTTCCGGCATTTGTTATAAAAGTCCTTGCAGATTTCTTTATCTTTCCGCTTCTCTTTCTTCGATTTCATCAATACACCTCTTCCAGATACTGCTGCAGCTCCTCTGCTGTGTAGAATAACAATAGGAGATTGGCTTCATGCAGAACATAAGCATCATAACCATTCACCCTTACTTTGTCGATTTCCACTTTATACTTTTTGGACAATAATGTCGTATACCTCATTCATTTCCCTCCTGTTCATCGCTCCATACAGGTTCGACATAAACAGCACCACCACATCCATAATGGTCAAGGCAGCATATTTTTATATACAGCACCAACAGCCTAGTCTGAAAGCTATTCGGATTTCTGACTACATAGCTTTTTGATATTTGATTTTCGTTATCGTCCTCCGCATAAATACGATATTTAATCACCATCATCACTCCAGTCTAACGATTGCCCACACTTATGACAGAAATTCAAACTATTCACGTTACACTTATTGGCAATGACTGTCTTACATTTCGGGCAGTATGTATGACCTGCTGCGTGCTTAGCAGGTTTGATTCCTGATGCACGTTCAACTAATGATTCCAGTGTCTCCAATCGCTTGATATTCTCTTTGCAATTTTTTTCTATTTCACATGCTGGCTCATATTTCAGTACGCTCCATAATTCGCCATATGCTTTCTGATAATCATTCATTCAGACTGTCCTCCAACTGCTTCCTGATAGATTCTATCTCTTTCTTGATGTATGCCGGTTCCTGATCATTCCAATTCAGCATATCGAGCATGTCATGTCGAATCGTGATAGCATACCCTGGACCATAACCATAGCTGAACCAGAAATTGATTTCTTTGTAAGGTGTCTTTTTGTACGCTCTCAGCTCACCACTCTGGTTTCTCGCAGCATAGCGATAGCCTGCAGCGTATAATTCTTCTAAATCACTTAACTTCGCTTGTAGAGCTTTACGCTCCTGCTCGCTCATTTTCTTTTTCATTCTTCGCCTTCTTTCGATTCAATGGACACCAGTGTGGTGCCCGTGTAATGATGGGTTTATCTGGATGCCCGTAACATACGAAATCATTGACTGCATATTTGCGTGCACTCATATGGTCACAATAATACATCATGCGTCCTTTATGCTCACCGTGGATTTTAAAGTATTTGCAGTTAATGCACTTCTTCATACATATTTCCTCGCCGTGACGCTTCCAGGAACTCTATGAGAGCTTCTTTTATAACTTCTGAAGATGTTTCCTCCAGTTTACTTATTTCAGCCGTAGAGGGCTTCTTTAACACCTCATACACTTCCCATTGATTCATGGTCTTACCTCACTAATGACCTGATTATTCTTATTGTAGGTGATAGGGATATAGCCTGTTGGCCCACTTCGGTTCTTTTCCAACACTAGAGAATAACCGTCATCATCCTGCCATACAAACAGAATCTTGCTCGCGCTCTGTTCGATTTCTCCACTATCCCGCAGCATTGACAGTTTTGGTTTTCCTGATGTTTTAGTGGCATCACGGTTCAGCTGACATAATCCTATGATCGTACAGTTATAATCTAAGCTGATCTTGCGTAGCTCCTTTGCAATTTCTGTCATACGTTCATATGAGTTTCTTGCTCGAGAACCAATAAGCCCAATGTGATCAATAATTACAATGATATGCCTTTTCCCATCATGACTGGCGACCATCGACCGGATAGAATCTATAGACTGGCTCTTGTCAACAACCTCGATAGAACGCTGTGCTATTGAATTGACAGCTCTATTCACATCATTAACCTCTGTCTCTGACATTCTTTTGTATGATGCTATGTAATTTTGGTCAAGACCACAGTTTATAGATATCAACCTCTGATGAAGCTCTTGCGGAACCATTTCCAGATTGAAATACAGGCAATCATATCGCCATGACAGATCATTCAACAGGTTCAATGCAAATCCGGATTTACCTGAACCAGTCGCACCTGCGATAACCATAAAATCATTTTCTTTCAACCTCAGTAAAGAACCCAACTGCTGATATTTCTTGAAATAGATGCTCTTCTTATCGTCTCTGCATGATTCTAAAAGCTTCTCTGAATCCAGTTTGTAAGACTCTGCAGTATCTAATGTGCATACTTTCTGATAGACTACGTTGTAATCGTCCAAGCTGATACTGTGTTCTTTCAGTTTATCTGTTATCTCAACTATTTTACGCTCCTTGAATTTATCAATCACAACACGCTGTATACGCTTGAAATTTTTTATATCACCTGAGTAAGTGATGTCTGAGCACTTTGCGTAAAGGTCGATATCAAATCCTGGATAGTCCAGCAATGCTTCTATCGTTATGAATCCATTCCTCTTGTAGTAATCAAGCATAGCCTTGAAAATGTTTTGATATGGTCCTACGAAATGTTCCGGTTCCAAGATAGAAACTGCAAATAATTCATTGTAGACGGAGAGCATACCGATAGCAGCTGCTTGTGCTTCAATCATTGAACTGGTGTTCATAAGATTTCCTCCAATCTATCGTTATCAGATTACACGGAAGCGGAGGTTTCTCATTCTCCGCAATCCATGCATTTAATTTCTTAATGACTTTCTTGAAGTCTTGATCATGCATAATGCCATACCAAGCCTTACAGACTTCTTTAAGGTCTCTACCATACATGAAATTGGGATAAATATTCAGAATCGTATTTATAACTTGTGTCATTTCTTCTTTCGTCATTACCAATCACCCGCCTTTATTTCTCTTGATGAACATGTGTTAAGCTCATCAACCTCATCATTCCATCGCTCTCCATTCAACCATGTAGTAGGATAAGGGATATACTGACCATTATTTTTTAACCAGTCAGCTGATGCGACCTGTTTTCCTAAACCATCCATGATGGACTGATAGACCTGTTCGTTTTTACATATACTGAGGAATTTTATATGAGACTTTTTCTTGTCTCTTTTTTTAGGATACGCTTTCCAAAATTCATTAAATGCATATTCTCTATCGAATACATTTTCCAGCATCACACCACTATTTTGAGTATCGCAAACAGGCGTACTTTGCGCAATTTGCGCATATCTTTTTTCTTTATTGTTATTTATATTTTTATTAGTTGTGGTCGTTTGATGGGTCGTTTGGTGGGCAACATATTGCGCACCATCATCTAAAAAGCCTATATTTAAAGTGTTTTCTGGCATTGCGCACTGGGTCACGCGCTGGGACGTTTTGTGGGACGCCAAATCTGCGCAAATTCCATCGTTTTTTTGGTATAAATCATAGTTCAAAACAATGACCAGAGTGTTAGATTTCGAGGGTATTTTACTAATCATTTTATTATCAACAAGAACCTCTAAAGCTGTTCTAACTTCACGTTCTGTAAGACCTGTTTCATCAGCTAATTTACGTCTAGAAGTTATAAAAGTCCCACGCTTGACAACTTCTCCTTTATACATTTTATCTGTCCAATTAGCCTTCATAATGCAATGTATAAAGACTGTTTTCACAGGGACATTCTTATACCAATCTTTTTGAGTTATCTTTCTATAAAGCAGTATATACGTTCCCTTAGAAGTCATTATTTTCACTCTCACAATCGATTCGAATATCACTATGAACATGTTCGGGACAGATTTTATCGACACAATTTTGACAGATATATCCGATTGATTCTCCGGTAAACAATAGATTTATAGCTAAACTATATACATTATTTTGGGAATATTTTATCCCACAAATCGAGCATTTCACCGTCGCTTTTTTTGTCATATATCCCCCTATCTTTGCCTATGCATCATGGAATGGATGTTCTTTTCCTCTGCTTCCATTTCTATCAAATGGCGAATCAGAGTGTTTATGTTATCTTCCATATTCATAGCTATCTCCACCGTTTTCGCATACATATCCTCACGGCCGTATAAGTCGGCCATAAAGTCTGTAGCAAAGTCGATATGAATATCCTTGTCTGCTTTGATGTTGTATTCCTGTTCGTATTTTGTACCATCGTCAAATAGTTCCGCGCTGATACATACAGCGTTATTGCTGTATTCTAAATTAAGCTTCATTTATCTTGTCCTCCCTGATGATGTCATTTCTTTCATCAGATTCAAATTCTGCTTCCTCGCCGTCTGTGAACCAGTTTACATTATGATCGGATATTTCTATCCAGTGCATTTTAACACCCTGCTGTGAGTCTATTTCAGGCCATCCTGGACGCGTTTCATATCGTACCATCATTTGTTCATTGGTGATGGCTAATACGACACATTCCAAAGGAAGCCACATACTCCCGTTATAATACAGAAAGTAAATCGGTGTTTCGCTGGTCATTAAATCCAGTAGAAAATCTGAGCCGACTTTAGCTATGCTTTCGCTTACTCTATACATAAGATTGCCTCCTTAAATGCTGAAAACTCTGCTTCCGGTGCTAACAATTCTGCAATTCTTTCTAGTGTCGCATCATCCAGCCTTCTACAGTAGCGTTCTGCAATCCAATAGGTAAATACATTTACTCCTGTTTTATGCGCTGTATCGCGCAGGGAAAGCCCCTGAATAAGTCGTTTTCTTTTTAAAATCGGATATGTGTTCTTTCGCTCAACGTCATCAATGCTCTTGATATTAAAAATCAGACAGATTTGTGTGATAGTAGCGATTTCAAATTCACCAGTATTATCTTCCAACGCTTTATACTGCTTTGTGGTGAGACCCAATAATTTAGCCATTGATTTTCTGGAGATACCAAACTCTTTTCTTCTCTGTTTGATTTTCATGCCTAACGTCCTTTCATCCACATCCATAATGATGTGTCATACAATTCTTTCAAATCGCTATCGGATAATTCAAGCATCATTCTGTTGATCCACTTGATACGCTGTTCTCTTGCAGCAGGCTTGTAGTCCTTACTCTTATGATACTTCTCATTCAATGCGTTTATCTGCTCGTTCGTCATGCCTGATAACTCCCTTCTGTTTCCGGAATCCCCATAGCTTTTCCATAACCCAAATAAAAGGCAAGGTCAAATATATCCATAGGATCCATTGCACCATCTAAAATCTCTAGTGCTTCATCCAGCGTGCAATCTTTTTCGGGTAAGACGTGAGCCTTTACTTTAGATGCATATTTGCGTAAGCCGTTGTTGAGGTGCTCTGCCTTAGTGTCATCGGATTCGTCTGTAGGTGCTTCTTTTTCAATCAATTTACAGATAGCACAAGCAAAACCGTCCTCTCTTGCTGCTCTAACATCGTCAGCAAGGCGGTATACAAGCTCATCGTTCTGCTCTCGTGATAAAGGTAGATTTCTAATAAATTCACTCGTTACTTTGAACTGCTGCTTGATTTTCTCATTGTATTCTGGCAGTTCGATAATGATATCGTCAATATTTTGCATTAGGCACCTCCGTAATCAACTCTTGATATTTGTTTCTTAGACGATTAAGTGCATCCCGCTGGATATTCAAAACTGAATAGATGGCATCATCAATAATTTCCTCATTGTTGTATAAATAGCCTTTGACTCCGTCCTTCACTACCATTAAAAGCGATATGGACATTTCCAAAGTAGCGATTTCATCCTCTAAATCACGTATTTCAATTTTCTTCATGATCGCAGCTCCTTAGGAGTCACCTGAACAAAATAATCATCCGGGTCTTCTCCATTCTTTCGTAATTCTTCTCTTGAATCCTCAATTCTGGCGATTAGTTCATCCTGTGTTTCCCCGGTAATTTCCATCATATCCTGCAGGCTGAAATATTCATGCTCACCGGTTGCATTGGATAACGCCATCCTTAATCCGTTGTAAATCATTGTGTAGGAGAATCCGTGTTTCTCGCCATCTTTAATAAGCCCACTAATTTTCAAACGTGTATAGCCATACTTACCGTACTTGGAAAGCAGCTTATCAAGCACTTCATTTCTGGTCATGCAGTGCCTCCTCAAAAAGTGGGTTCTCATGTCTAATCAAGCACTTTGCATAATAGGTGATACAGTATACACATGCTGAAATGCATATGATATCGGTTAAAATACGCATATTTATATTCATTTTTCATTTCCTCCTTGAATATCCAGGAGGTCCCTTGGTATAATATACTCGTGATAGAGTATGGAGGGACCTCCTCCGGATGTTTGGTGATTGCCGTCATTGAACATCCTTTTTCTTTTTACCCTGATGAAAATAATCTTTTACGATTGCTACTGGCAGCACACCTCTTCGGGGCAACCGGTTCTCATCAATCTCATAGATTTCCTTCATTCGTCGCATATGACGATAGGCCTGTGCTTCGCTGATTTCATAAAGCTCTCTGATATCTTTATTGCTATAAAAGAGTTTTTCCATATGCTCATTCTTTAAAATAAACTTTCTTGTTCAAATGCCAGCTGATCAAAGTTATCAGATAGCTTTATACCGAACTGCAAAGATACCTTCTTAAACTCAGTGGCTATTTCTTTTGGTGACTTCCCTAAGTCTTTCATCACTGTTCTTTGAATCCTCTGATAGCTGGCCAACGCTTCTAATGGAATATCTTTGAAATCCGGAACATGTATTCCGGGCATCGCATAATAGCCGTTTGCTCTTACGCTTGGGACTATTTCATCAAATATCCAACTTGCATACTTTTTAGCCTTGATCTGAATTTCTTTGTTTCTACTTTGCTTAGATGCTGATACAATCAGGCGATGTACATTTCCCTCTGTAATAAATTTCGCTTCCTGCTTTCTGCCTAATGAATCTGTGAGGGAACAAGTTGTTACCCCATCTTCTTCACAATGATCTGTAACAGCCTTTTTAGGATTTGAATATCCTAACGCCTTAGCAACATCACTTCCGCAAAAATAAGGCTTACCATCAATAATTGTTGTTCGTACTTCGCCGAACTCGTCGTTTTTAAAAATTTGTAATTCTGCCATTTCTAGGCCTCCTTTCTATGTATTGAATTCACCACATAATTTGTTGACAAAGTAAATCTGTCCTTTTCCGGTAATCTTTGTTGTTTTAGTGATTCTCACACTGCCATCCGGATTGTTGACTGTCCGCTCTTTAATTTCCATGAGGCCTAAATCCATAGACTTCTGTGTTGGCATGTTGTAATTCTCACCTTTTGAGCAAAGATATCCTTCCTCTCTCATCCAAGCGAATAATCTATTCTGTCCCATGTCACGACCATTCTGCTTTATGAGCTTAGCTAATTGTCCAATCAAAATACTATCGTCACTTGTTTTAACAGCACTTGCGAACAATGCCAGAGGTTTCATTTCTTTGTTTTCTGTTCTCAATGTCTGTAGTTCTCTTTGTGACATTTGCAGAGCTCTTGCCATAACTTTCTGTGGACTGTTCCAATCGTCTTCAATTTGGATGAAATACTGTCTTGCCAGCTTACCTTTTTCGTTACGCTGAATCATAGCGATTTCTTTCGCCATTTCGATAGTAATCTGATAATCAGTAGCCGGTCGACCTCCTGTACTTTCTTCCAAAAATGGAACAAAGTCTTTTGCTTCCTCAAATCCATATTCGCACATACGTCTGAACCATGTTGTGAAATTACTTTCAATCTCCAAGAATCCATGTAAATCTCTTGCCAGTACCGTTATACGGTCGTTGTCGTGTTGTACTTTGATTAGTTCTTCCATTCAATACCTCCTATGCTTCGCATTTCTCTTCTTTTGTTAAAATCTCATCGTCACACGTTATGCAAACTTCTTTTTTCCAAAAATCTTCATACAGCTTCGAAAATGCTTTAGCCGCAGCTATTCCATCCAAAAATAATTCCTCTGTTATTCCTATCTCCTTGAATAACGGAGTTCTGCATAATTTAGCTGCTGCAGCTTCGTTCACTTTCAGATATCTTCTGAAATCGTCCATCACTTCCTTAACGTTTTCTGTACTGATGCTTGGGGTGTATAGCATTTCACATACCTCCTATTTGAAAATATCTTTGAGTTCAAAATCCTCATACTCATCATTATCCATTTCCTTTAAATGGACCTTTACCGTAGGATGGAGCTGTTTGAAATATTTGTTATAAATAACACTCATTTCATTGAGCATATTACTAGCGGCCCGAAACTCTTCATCTGTGAAATTGCAGAATAGCTTCTGAATTTTATTTCGATCATCGCTATCGAAGAAGTTATATACCTCACCTCTATAACGGTAATCATTCTTCCTTTCTCTGTATCTAGGCAAATCTCTTGTAAGCTCCTTCGCCATTTTTATGAACAACTCCCAAACACCAGTAGTTGATCTGTCATATTCAAACCTACCATTGAGATAATCAGCGTACACTCCAGTGATAGGTGCATCAACGATTGTTCTACGTATTGAAGTTTTATTGAGCTGCTTATCGTCATAATTGTCTATCTGTCGCTGCAACGCTTCGATTTGCTGCTTCATGTTTTCATATTCTTCTCTTGTGATTTCCATTTTCTCACTTCCTTTCCTGCAGTTATTGCCGTTATGCAACATCCCTCTTTAATTTGTGTTTGATCATCCACTTTTCAAGCTTTGCTGTTTCAATTAGCCATTTACCTCTCGGTGATGTCCTTCTAGCTGGAAAGTCTTTTATATGAACCCAATCGTTTAAAACTTCTCTGCTGTACCCTAAGTTGACTAATTCAGTGATTGACATAAGCGGCTTATTATACTCCATGTTTCTGTACCTCCTAAAGTAAATCCTTGATGTCAACTTCAAAGTATTTGGCTAAGATTTCAAGCTTATCAGCTTTTGGTTTACACCGCCCAGTTTTCCAACTACTAATGGTAGCTTGGCCAATACCGGTTTCTTTTGAGAGCTGATAAGCGGATATTTTTTTTTGTTTCATCAGCTTCTCTATTTTTTTATACAAAATCACACCTCCTCTCTTGCATTACTCAACAAATGTGATATACTAATGTTGAAAAAGTAAAAAATAGTATATATTTCCGTGGCAGG
>OATH01000493.1_pt1 | contig 28254 bp, 29 predicted proteins | sample 1494971 | NCBI WGS metagenome assembly OATH01 (sample SAMEA2579949, study PRJEB22360) | human gut metagenome
TTATATACAAAGGATTAGAGTTGGAAGCCAACATAAATGGCTACGCAACATATGATTTGAAGCGAGCAGAGATAAAGCATGGTGATATTGGGCAGATGAATCTCTACTTGAACTATTTCAAAACAGAAGTATGCCAACCTGACGATAATCCACCCATTGGCATAGTTTTGGGAGCAAGAAAAGACGAACTTCTGATGGAGTATGCCTTGGAAGGCATAACCAATCAATTGTTTGTGGCACGTTACCAACTCTATTTGCCAAAGCGTGAAGAACTGCAAGCGCAACTTGACAAATTGTTGGACGAAGCAGAGTAACAACAATAAAATAAGGACATTTCGATTTTATAGCATAATTATGAAAAGTAATATTGGAATACAAATCATTTTGTCTATTGTACTGGCTATGTGCAGTATCAATATAAATGCACAAACGGTTGGATATACATATCGACCTTTGGCTGCCGAGGGATGCAATATGAAATATAGCGTTGCAAAGCAAGATACGGCATATTACATTATCGCAACCGTAAAGTCAGACAGACTGAATTTCCTGAAAGAATCAACCATGTTGTTGAAAACATTCGAAGGTGAAGTTATAAAACTTTATGGTTCTCAGATTGGTAGCGGCTCTGAAACGGCAGGTATTGTCTCTGGCAATATAGTCCTTCCAGTGACAGAAATCAGTTCTACAGCTCAATTCAAGATAAGTCCACAACAATTTGAGTTGTTGAAAAAAGGCGTGGCTAAGATAAGGTTATCTACCATACCTATTGAGCATGAGCGGACATTTGCCAAAGATAAAATAGGCAAGAAACTTTATCAGTTCTTCTTGAAGCAGAAGAATAAGGACAATGATTTCTAACAATAGAAAATTACAATGAACGGAAAGCAATTAAAGAACAGCATATTACAATGGGCGATACAGGGAAAACTTGTACCGCAAGACCCTAATGACGAACCAGCAAGCGTATTGCTTGAAAAGATTCGTCAAGAGAAAGAACGCTTGATCAAGGAGAAGAAAATTAAGCGTGACAAGAACGCATCCATTATCTACCGTGGTGAGGACAATTCCTATTATGAGAAGATGTTCCACCCAATATTCAAAACAGTATAAATATGGAACATCTGAAAATGAGATTAAATCAACTTTTAGAGCAAAAGATAGAATTGGACAATTATTTGGCAAAGCAATTACCCAAGTCCATTCTACAGGAGGCAATTCAAGGAAGACTTGTGCCTCAAATTGCTGAAGAAGGAACATCGCAAGAACTGCTTGAACAGATAAAAACAGAGAAGCAAAAGTTAGTGAAAGAAGGTAAATTGAAGAAGTCTGCCCTCAACGATTCTGTTATCTTTCGTGGTGACGATAACAAGTATTGGGAGAAGTCTGGCGATAGTATTGTATGTATTGACGAGGAAATACCATTTGGGATTCCGTCCTCATGGAGTTGGTGTAGGTTAGGAAATATTGCATCAGTTAAAGGTGGGAAAAGAATACCTGTAGGTGAAAAACTTACAACGGAAAATACAGGGCATATGTACATACGTGTTGCAGACATGAAAGAAAATACTGTAAAAACAGACGATATACATTATATTTCCGAATCAATTTATCAAAAAATAAAATCTTATACAATATCTACAGAAGACTTGTATATAACTGTTGCTGGGACAATAGGAAGTGTTGGCGAAATACCAAAAGTTTTTGATAATGCGAATCTAACAGAAAATGCCGACAAAATAGTATTTAGAGGTATTTGTAAGAAATTCTTAATGCACTGTTTGCTTTCAAATTTTGTTCAGTCACAAATAAAGAAATGCACAACAAAAGTAGGTCAGCCCAAATTAGCAATAGTAAGAATAGAAGATTTGCTAATACCACTTCCACCTATAAAAGAGCAATATAGAATAGTACATAAAATAGAACAGACAGCAAGTATTATGAGTTGATAGATAACAGCCCTGTTTGTATAGACGAGTTTTTGCCGTTCCAAATACCCGAAACATGGGTTTGGTGCAAGGTCAAAGACTTGTTGGAAATACAGACAGGTGCTTCGTTCAAAAAAGAGCAAGCAAATGCAAATAAAAAAGGCATTAGAATATTGCGTGGTGGAAACATTCTACCAAATAAGTATATATTCAAAGATGATGATATATTTGTGTCGGATGAGTTTGTCAATGCGAATACCATTCTAAAGAAGAATTGCATCATTACCCCTGCTGTAACCAGTTTGGAGAATATTGGTAAAATGGCAGTAATAGAAAAAGACTACAATAATGTTAGTGCTGGCGGTTTTGTCTTTATCATTAGCCCATACATTCAAGACTTTAATCACTCCTTGTTACTTGCATATTTTTTTCAAAGTCCATTCTTAATTGAGGCTATGCGAGGAATAACTAAGAAGTCTGGTGCTGCTTTTTATAATCTGGGGAAAGAACGGCTGAAAGAGTTGTATTTACCACTGCCTCCAATGGCAGAACAAGGAAGAATAGTAGGCAAAATTAATGAGGTTTTATCAAGTATTATGAGCAGATAGGCAAAAAATGCTTGGATATAACGGAACAAATACCATTTGATCTGCCCTCTTCTTGGAACTGGGTAAGAGGTAAAACTGTATTTATGCCTATGGAATCAATAAAACCATCATCTGACTTTGTTTATATTGATGTTGACGCAGTTAACAACAGAAAAAACATTATAGAAAAGCCTAAAATGGTCAAAAAAGAGAATGCCCCAAGTAGAGCAACAAGAAAACTTCACAAAAACGATTTGTTGTTTTCAATGGTTCGCCCCTATTTGAAAAATATCGCTTTGGTTGATGATAAATACAAAAACGCCATTGCAAGCACCGGCTTTTATGTCATAACACCAAGTTTAGGATATTATCCTATGTTCCTGTTTCATCTGATGTTATCAAATTATGTGGTTGAAGGATTGAATTCATTTATGAAGGGTGACAATTCACCCTCCATAAACAACTGTCATATTGAAGATTATCTATACCCATTACCTCCAATTGAGGAGCAAAAACGTATCGTGAACAAAATAGACCAGCTATTTAAGCAACTGCGATGATTGTTCAGTTTTCTGAACCATTCTTCTCTGCTCTTGCAGTGGTGGAATACCAATAATAAGCCCATAAAACAATTCTTTGTTGAGGTGTGGAATTGCTGCACCTTTCTTAGAATTGCGTAAAGTTTCTTTGTAGAACTGTATGAAAGCCAAAACATAAGGTTTGTACATAGAGGAACTTATCCATAGTTGCTTGAACGTACTACCCATATAACCATCTTGTGGAACGATGAAAACTTCACCAGAGTTTTCACCGTCCACAAGCATTATATTGTCACCTTTATATACAAGTTTACCTTGTTCTACGATAGTTTCAGAACTTTTACCACGTAAGTATTTTGCATCTAATAAGCATTGCTTGCCAGTGGTTTTCAAGCCGTCTGTAAGTTGGCAAACTGCATTTAACCGAGCAATAGACCAAGAACTTGGAAAGTCAAAAGGAAGCTCAATCTCAGTTACTTCGCTCCCTATCTGCTCATAATACTTGTTATCGTCACCACGGAAGATGACGGAGGTAGCCAAAGCGGACTTCTTTAGTTTGCCCTCTTTTACTAAATTCAGCTTCTCCTTTTTTATCTGCTCCAACAAATCTTGGGCAGTACCCTCCTCTGCAAGTTGCGTAACAAGTTTTCCTTGAATTGCTTCCTGTAAAATGGACTTTTTTAATTGTTCCTTTATCTCCTCGTTCAACAGATTCAATCTATCTTGGCATAGACCATAATTATCCAAGAACGAAGACAATTGCGTTAGTTTTTTAACTATCCTATCTTGTTCCTTAGTTGGAGGTATGGGCAACAACATTTTGGCAAGTGTTTTACCATTACAATTTGGTTGAGCTGTGGCAATAGTACCATTTTTGAGTTGCTCCCAATACAATTGACTCTCCATGAATGATTTCATGTAACGAGGATTTAGTAATGAACTATATCTCGTTCTTATCAAGTACCCTGCATAAATAGCTTTTTCTGGCACTTCTTCAACTAAAAATGATTTCCCTACAGTACCCCCTGTTCGTGCAAAGAGAATATCGTTTACTTTCAACAGGTACGTATCAATATCATTTTCATCAATTAGACAATATGGTACATTGTCCCAAAGAACACAATTTTCTTGAATGTCGCTGATGCGAACCATCTTTATTACACCATGCTCTAAAGCAGGAGCATTATAACCATATTGAATCGTTTGGGCTATATTACCCCAACGTTCCCATTCCCAACCTTGCGGAACATCAAATGGTATCTCCTCATCAATGCACTTCACCTCTCCCGTAGCAAGCATCTTCTCATAATAGGAACTCATAGAACAATCCATGCCTATTTATTAGGACAACATAATGTTTCACTAATAAACGAATAGAAATGGAATTAGACAAATTTGAAGAGTTCCTAAGCCAAGGCAATATGGCTAAGAACACGATTTCGGCATATCTGTATGCCGTGAAGGAGTTTGGCTCTCGACACAAAGAGTTGAACAAGAGAAACTTGTTGGTTTACAAGACCTACTTGATTGAGACTTACAAGCCAAAGACTGTGAACCTCCGTATTCAGGCGTTGAACAAGTACCTTGTATTTGTAGGCAAGACCAAGCTACGTTTGAAGTCAGTCAAGGTGCAGCAACGTTCTTATTTGGAGAATGTCATCAGCAATGCCGACTACACCTTCTTGAAGAACAAGTTGAAAAAAGAAGACAACTTGGAGTGGTACTTTGTAGTACGCTTCTTGGCTGCGACTGGTGCCAGAGTTAGCGAACTTGTGCAAATCAAGATTGAGCATGTGCAAGTGGGCTACTACGACATCTATACAAAGGGTGGAAAGATACGCCGTATCTATATCCCTAAGACATTGCGCACAGAAACAGAAAAGTGGTTGCAGACACTCAACCGTACAAGTGGTTATCTCTTTCTCAATCGCTTTGGCGAGCGCATCACGACAAGAGGCATATCACAGCAGTTGAAAAACTATGCGGTGAAGTATGGCTTGAATGAAAAAGTGGTGTACCCTCACTCGTTCCGCCATCGTTATGCCAAGAATTTCTTGGAGAAGTTCAACGACATTGCCCTGCTTGCAGACCTTATGGGACATGAAAGCATCGAAACGACACGTATCTATCTACGAAGAAGCAGCATTGAGCAACAAGAGATAGTTGACAAAGTGATAACCTGGTAATCGGAACATATTCTATATTTTTTGATATGTTATCCATGCTATTAAACTATGCAAACGAGTATATGCTTTTTACAACAAGTAGAGTTGATTATCAGCGTTTTGCATTACCTTTGCACTCAAAAGAAAATACGCATGGGACTATTCAAGACGATAAAAGACATATTCAGCAACAACAAAGGCAAGGAGACAAACACGCAAGAGAACGTTTCCTTGCCTTCTTCTATAAATGTACCTCAACAGTCCACCAAGCAGCCTTTGGTAATGCCTGGTGTTACAGAGGTTATAAAGGCAAGGTCATATTTGAAAGCAAATGACACAGAACAGACTAAATGCCAATACGAGAGTGCGGTTCAAAAAGGATATTCATTGAACCTTGAACCCTATAATTGGCTACTTCGCCATTATACAAGCAAAGAACAATGGAGCGATGCAAAGCGTGTTCTGTTGCTTGTCCCTGCAAAATTCAGCCAAGATGCGCTTATTGTCGAATTTAGGGAAATAATAAGGCAACGAGAAGACAAACTACCCAAACAAGCCAATCTCCACAGAAACATTACCACCAAAGATACATTGGCAAACCGATACAGAAGTTTGATTGCTCAACTGCCCGAATTTGATTTCTATACAAATGGAAACGACACATTGTTTTCAGAAGAAGTTCCAGTGTGCCATCAGATAGAAGATATAATCAGCCATATAGAGAATGAACTACGCAAGGCGAAGGTTGCCGAGAAAAGCAAGGATTACATCTACGCAACCAACATCTATGAAGAGCTGATTGCCAATGGCTATTGGAAGCCAGAGCCTTACAACCGTCTGCTTTATATCTATGATAAGGCAGGGCTTACAAATGGTGTAAAGGAGTTGCTTGTTCTTGCAATAAGTTTCTTTGAAAATCAGCAAAAGAAACAGAAACAGGAATTGTTACGCCTTGCCGACAAGTACAAAAGCAGAGTCTATGCAGAGGCGAAAATAAATCAAGGAAAGACGGTGGCATATTTCGATGGCTTCTTTGAAATATACATGCCTTTCCCTGATATTGATGTCTGGAAGCGAATACTCGCTGACACTACCGCTTAATGCCCGAACTCTTCTTGGGATAGTGTTTGCTGTGGGCGAATCTCATGCAGCGTCTGGCAAAGCTGAAAATATCCTCGTCCTTATCCCTCCAAGGCAATTCCGAGTTAGAGCCACCGCCACCTCCAGACTGCGTGATGCTTGTTGCCCCATTGATGCCCTCAATGAACATCTTAACGGCTGTGCCAAGTACATCTTTGAAACGCATATCGCACATATCTTCAATGATGGTGTTTTCTGCCATTTTCTTGGCTTCGGGTATATTGGTGCAAATTCTACTGCTCATTGTCAGCAGTTCTTGAAAACTGCCAGCAAGAATAGAGGCTTGGGCGTATGTCTGCAAAGTACGTGATGTCTGCTCCTGCACGACACGCAATGTTTCAGCCTCAGACTTCTGCGCCCTTGTCATGGCTCTGAACTCGGCAAGGGCTTCATCGGCTGCACTCAGTTTTTCTCGTTTGTCCGTCAGCTTGAACTCCAAGGTGGACAACTGACTTTTGAGCCGTTCCAGTTCCTTTGACAACTCGGAATGTTCGCCATTCTGTTGTTCCAACAATTTCTCAACCTCATGGATTTTGTTCTCCACCTCAAACTTCTGGTGAGTGAGGTTTTCTATCATCGTTTTCAGACCTTTAACGGCATTCTCCTTTCTGCGAATGTCAAGTTCCAGTTTGCCATTTGCGATTTCCAACTCACGGCTTTCGGCTTGGAGTTGTCTATACCATTCGTCACGAGGGACATGCTGGGCATTGGTAGCCGAAACTGATTCGCCACGTACCAAGCCCCACTTTTTGTTGACCTCTGCCAAGTAGTCGTGGATAGCATCCAGTTTGTTTGCGTCACCACCAAAAGTATCTCGGTATTTGATACGCATCTTCTGTTTCTTTTCATCGTACATAATTGGCGTGACAAGGCAATGGATATGCGGTGAAGACTCGTCAAGATGAACGGAAAAGTCTATGATGTTGTCTTCGCCCCATGCATCGGCAACAGCCTTGTAGATGTCCTTTGCCCACAATTCTATCTCCGCTTTGCGCTTGACATGACTGTTGTCTGCGCCTTTCGCTCGCTCCACATTTTGGTCTCCGAAAGCCATTTCTCGCATTCTGTCGGCATCGCCCGAAAATATCATGTTGCAGGCAATGCGATATTTGGGCGTTTCAAGCCCTTTGTTAGGGTCTTCCGCACCAGTGACTTCCAAACGATCTTGAAACCGCTCCAAAATGGGCTTAGAAGAGCCGAGAGGTACAATCTTACCGCCCTTGACTATCTCAAAGTTGAGATGCGCACGGCTCTTGTCGTAGTTAAACTTCTTGTTGGAGGCTTTTGCTTCCCATTGGGATTCCGTCCAACGCCTCTGATGTTCGTTATCTTCACCTGCCGAAAACGACTTGACGGCTTGTTGGTGAAACACTTGGTATTCTGGCATAATGTTATTTCTTAGATGGGGTAATGAAATTTATAAAATGAGCTTGCTCTGGTGTCCTCCAGAGGGCTTGCCCGACGGAGCATAATTCGGTTGGTGATAACCATACCGAGGATTATGTTCCCCATCTACATTATGCGTACATATAGGCAAGCCTCTTCTGTTGTGTACCATCACTGCTCTAAAATGGTTTTGATGAAGTCTTGGCATTGCGTTCTTACTGGCAAACTGACAGCATGAAGGCAAATGCCAAGACTAAAAATGAATGAACGGTAGGTTACATTTCACGTTGCTCGTGGAATTGCTCCATATCTTCCGCTAACAACTGCTCTCTCACATCATCAGGGATTTCTTCCAAGGAATGGATTTGCTCCATTTCCGAAGGAGTGATTTCTGATGAATCGGAAGAAGGCAAAGGCAAAGTTGAAGAAGTCGGATCTGAAACAGACTTGTTCGGGTTCTGTTCCGACTTCGCTTTGCCGTTGTCTCGCTTATAAAGGGCATTGGCTGTATAAACCGTTTCACCCTCATGCTTCCACGCTGCTATGCACCTCATATCCATAATGGTGGTAAGGCAATCAGTTTTTATTGTTACGATACCCAACTGTTCCAACTGTTTCAAGAAGCGGATAACTGTCTTTCGGTTGCAGTTCCATTCCTTTGAAAGTTCAAGGGCAGATACACAAGTTTGTCCTTGCATTAGTGGTTTGGATATGCCACGCTTGGTATAGGTGGTATCGGCAGTTGCCGTGTGGTGAAGTAGTCTGCGGAAACATTGTATTCTGTTGATGCCTCCCTCGTTGCTACTGAGAAAATTCAGTTGTTCGTCCGTCAATGACAAATAGTAAGTGACAGGGCGAGTTTTGTCTATCTCTTTTCTTTCCATGTCCGAATGGTTTATAAATGGTGAATGACTTAAAGGACAACAAATCATCGGTGAAGACCATGCTGTTGCCGTGGCATATCCTCACTGACAATCTCCATGAGTTTTCTATCCAAGCGTTGAAGTTCATCTTTGTTAAGACTGTTTATTGCCTCTATGCTTACTCGTAATGCAACGGCCCGTCTTCCATACAAAATGGCTTGTTCGTCATTGTCTATGGCATGGTTTGCACCAGTTGCTTCAATGTAATCATTGATGGCATCCCTCATGGATAGTTCACGAAGTCCTGTCTTAGCCCAGAGGACAGACAGTTTGACTGCCTGTTCCTTCTTGGCTTCAAATTCTGTTGTCCTCATGGCTACTTGACACTTAGATTTTTCAAGATACGGTTGGCCTCTTCTGAAACCTGCACCTTTGACGCAATCGCATTTCTGCGAATCCATGTCAAGAGTTCCGCTTTCTCGAAATACACCATCTTGCCATTCGGCTTGTAATAAGGAATGGTCTGCTCATGTGTCATCTTGTAGAGCGAACTTTTTGTCACTCCCATAAATCGGGCAGCTTCTTCCAAAGTCAGCACTTCCTTACCTGCTGACAGGGTATTTTCAAGCACTTCTACTCGCTTGGCGAGTTTTAGGTTCTCCAGCATGAGTGCTTGAACATCTGGAGTAACGCTTTGATTGGTTCGTGATTCCATAATCTGTTGAAGTTTTAATTTGACTATTTCATCATGACCATTGTTTGTGATTGCAAGTTGAAAGTGGTGCAAAGGTATGTAAGATATTTCTCATTCTGTTAGAAATGCTTGGTCAATGACGAAATCTTAAGTTATATTATAATAATGAAGTTGTTTCATACTCTAAATCATACTTGGATGAAATAAAGTGAAGACAAAATAAAACTTAAAAACGATAGTAAGAATACAAGGGAAACGCTGTTTTTGGAACTTGGTTGTCAAACCCTCAAAACAGCCATAAAATGCAGAAATGGTGCTTGGGCTGTAATTTTATAGTTGCAAATACGCAATTATCTCTTTTTTATTTGGAAATTTTTGTTGCACGTTTGTTACGTGGAGGTGTTTTATAAAATAACAGTACTGATAATCAATGAGTTACATAGCGAAATAATCCCACGAAGTAGAGCATCGCTCCATAGAAATGTACCGTCAAATAGCGTGTGAACCACTTTGCCCAAGAGCTTTCCCACTTTGGCAAAAGACTAAACGCCCATTGTATAGGCCCGAATATCGTGAGCATTCCAAGTAGGATTTGCTGGCAGTAAATCGTGGCCCACCAGCCGATTCGGAAGACTATTAGGGCTATTAGCATCACGAGTTTGTCTATCCCGACTACGGCTCCAGCTGTTAATGAGGTGAACCACAATCGAGAAGCATCCTTCTCCATATTGGTGACTTCATCCACTCCTGTTTGCTCCATTGTGCTCTCAATGAGATTGGGGTCAGATGTGCCTTTATGAGCTACATCTGCTTGTGCTTGTAAACTGTGATACATGGTATCACGCACATACACCAACTCCTGTACTTCGGCAAATTTGTCCTCAATTTGAGTTGCTTCTGCCTGATAGAGGTCATGGGTATAGGAACCAATGGCATTGGGGATGTAACTCAGGAAGTCGAGTACGCTCCAGTTACTACCGCTATTGCCCATTCCTGTATCTGCAGGTGGGTACCACCAACAGAGAATGATGGAAATAACCAATGGCTTGAAAAGCTTCATGATGTCCAGCGGCTCATGCTTCACCATCATCTTATAGGCCATACCAGCGGCTACAATGATGGAGAACAAGGCTGCCAATGCCATGTTCATTTGAAGAATCCACCAAAATGGGCCTTGTGAGCCTGTAAAGGTGGCATCACAGAGGAACTCATTGGTCTGAAAAATCACGTCATCTATCTCTTCTTCAAGGAGATTGATGCCAAAGTCGGATAAGATATTACTCGTATCTGCCATAGTCGTTTACTTTTGATGATTACGCTTATTGTTCATATTTCTCATTGATTTTGTTCCGTTTTTGTCCCGCCATTAGTTCTTTCGCCGACTTCTTTCCATCGGCTTCGAGCTTCACCAGCGATGCTTTGTTTATTCGCTGTGCGATAGGTTCCATTTACAGCAAGGAGTTCCTTCGTCTTTGCGGCATTGTTCATCTGCACCAGGCGCTTGATCAGAATCTCATTCTGGGCATACACATCTTTGTAGATACTCAGATACATTCTCTTTCTTTGAGCATTGGGCATATATGCCTCTTTGGTGGACTTGATGGCGCATTGAAACACGTTGTAGTACTCCGTCCAGCGTTGCTTCTCATAAAAGTCGCCTCCAGCTGAAATGATTCGATCAATGTTCTTCTGGAAGTCATCCATCTTACTGTTGATTTTGGAACCTTCGGCCAGCCATGCAACATCCACAGTGCGGTCGGTCACATTCAACGCTTCAATCTTTGCCCTTGCAGTGAGAGCAGAATCGATTGCCTCCGCTTCATCCACTTGATTGTAGAGCGCAATACTTGCAGTTGTTCGGAACGACTGTTTGTTCTTTTGGGCGGCAGACTTCTTGTAGTTCCTATGAAGCAGGGTGTAATAGAGCTCCGGAGTCAACGAACCGCTACCCAATTCCATAACTGTTACCTGATTCTTTTTCGAGGTGTCATGGTTGTATGTCACTCGTTGTGCATGAACGGCAGATGTACCTATAGTGGTCATAGCCAGAGCCATGCACAGTAATTTCTTTGTTGCTTTCATTATTGTAGTATTTTAGTTCTTACTAATATCCTAACTTTCCAGCCACACGCCATCTGCTAAAAGCATCTTCAACCATTTGCTGTTTGGTCTTGGTTCGATAGACTTTCTCTTTCCAGTAGCCAATGCGAAGCTGAACGTACCTCCAAGTCTCAAAGTAGGAGCGGTTCAAATGCCTCTCAATATTATCAAGGCCGTTGTTGATGGATTCTAACACAATGAGCAAATCGGCTGTAGAACATGCTGCTGCTCCTGTGGCGTAAAGCACTAAGTCGCTAACCGATTTGTAGAGGTGTTCACCTTCTTCTGCGATGTGCTCAATAGCTCGTCTGTTGATGCCAATGATAATTGTGTCGGCCAACTCTACATGATGCCGTTTAAGCACTTTCTCATTGTAGTCATTGAGCAGCTTCTCGTAGTCCTGTATGCGGTCACTCACACCCTCATAAGTGGAGTATACATTCAGACTTGTACGAAGCGATTGGTAGAGCACGTCTATCACATCGAAGGCTCGTGTGTACTTATCAAGATCCACGTTCAGTTCTTTGTACTTCACGGTTTCCTTGCTACTGTATTCGTGCAACAACTTGTTGCTGTATTCAAGCGTACTTTTGGCCAAAAGCAAACTGCGTTGCTTCTTATGGTCATTGATATAGGCCTCAATACTTGGTACATCGAAGCTCCATTGTGCATGGACTTCTTGTTGATAGCCAATTAATACTATCATTAGTAGAATAGTACGTACTACTTTCCTAATCTTAGAATTTACCTTGTTCATTGCTTATTCCTCCTCATCGTATTTACCGTTATAACTATCAGAATGCATACTGTTTGCAGCCTTTCGTAACCAGCGTTTTCGGCATTGTTCTACAAGGGTAAGTCGTCTTCCTTGGTCATCATTTATATGCGGTGCTACGGATTTCAGCACGTCAATGATGCTACGCTTGTAGTGCATCATTTTCTCCAGTGATACCAAGTCTGCATAGATTTTTGTTATACGACTATCAACTTGTCTGGCTATCTCCAATCGGTCGCTTTGCCATAGCAAGTGATAGGTATCAGGTGTACCGTCATTCTCTGTCGGGGCACTCTTTGCATATTCCGTAGTAATCTTACAGGAAGGATATTCCTGAGCTATTTCGGAGATACGTTTGTTCACTTCATCAGCTTTTTCCTTATCACTCTTATTCGGGTCGAGCGTCATTACTTCTACCACAGATGTACTGGTGTATTCAGAAGTGAGTTCCCAGCTGATTTGAAGGATGGCACGATGTATCTTGATGCCCAAAAAGTACTTCGGTTTGCGTACTATGCTCAGAGTGGCTTTGAAAGTGATCACGCCATTGATGTTTGGCATGGTTGCTTTGCGCACATAAGTATAGCCTTCCCATGTTCCGGGGCCTTGCCATGTGAGATTGTAAGCGGTCTTGCAATCTTGCATGATGGCTGGAATACGGTAGTAGTCGTCTGTGGCTATGGCATTGTCTTCTGCTGCATCAGCTTTGGCTTGTTCCAATTCAGCTTGTTTCTGCTGAACCTCGGCCAAGTCTTTTTTAAGCTGTGCTATTTTGGCATTATTTGCTTCAATCAATTTTACGTTGTAAGGCCCTAATGCTGGATTATGGTGCATCTGTTCAATCAACCTTTGATTATCAGCTTCCAACGTGGCAATCTCAGAATTGATTTGCTCAACCTGTGTTTTGTATTCAGCTTCCAATCTTGCCAATTCTTCTTGGCTACCGGAACCTTCTGTAATGGTTGTTCTCATCGCACACTCTTTACTATGTGCATTGAGTGAGCCACTGCATTCACGACACTTATACTGAGTGCTGCCGCTCCCCAAGGAAACGCCATCACTACAGGTGACACTAATAGTCACGCTTTCGCAACCTTTCAGTTTGCCGGCATCGGTAGCCTGATAATAGTTTCTGCTATCCGAGCCTATATAATAGGTATAGCCTTCTTCGTTATCATTAAACTCCGAGAGTCTGGCGTTTAACTGGGCTTTGAAGGTGTTCAAGTCCATGCTGTACGAGTCAAACACTTCCTCGTACACTTCTTCCACACGGTTCCAATTTTTGGTCACATGGATTTCATAAGCATAGGACTTTTGAGTTTGTCTTCCTCCACGGCTAATTATGTAGCTATAGAGGTAGTAGTTGATGTAATAGTTAAAGCCGTCGTTTTGCTTGTTGAGCATATCTACTCGGCTACGTGACCATCCAGCGCAACGCTCGGAATTACTCAAGATTTGCTCTTGTTGAGCTGAGCTTGGAGAGAAATTGGGGTCACTCGTGCTAAATCGCGTCCATTCACCTCCATAGATGATGCTATTGTCGTCAGTAGGAGGATAGTAGTCACATAGCGTTTCTGAACCTTGATCTCTACGAGCGATATACCATCTTTGGGTATAGTAGTTACCTGCGGTTTCGCTCATGTAATCAGTCATCCATGAGGTAAGATTATAGTTGGCGAAGTTGAATAGACCAGCTACATTGTCTTTGCCGCCAACCATCCCCAACAACGTATTGCCAACGCTTTTGTCAAGCTGTTCAAAGAGCGCAGAATAGTTATCTACGATATTCACGGCTGCACCCAATTTTCCATTGATAAGGTCGTGAAACTGACTGCTCTGCAGAAAGGCATCACCGATGTTGCTAACTCCAGCTGAAGCCAGATTTACACCCGTTTTATAGAGGTTATCAATATCTGCTTTCAGGTTATCCACCGTAAAGTTACCCGGCACCTTTGAAAGGTCATCGAGCATTCTTTGCCAATCCACGTTACCTATCTCTGAGAGTTTGAGGATAGAAGCTATTTCGTCCTTGATTTGCAAGAATGCAATGTCTGAGAATGTGAGGGAAGAATTAGTCACGACACTCTCGAACTGCATACACAAGCTCTTGGTGTCATCACATATCTTCACCAGATAACTGCCCCAGTACAGGGCTGTTTGTGGACTTTTGAGCATCATGCCGGCTACCGTCCATATCTTTGGCATAATCTTTCTGCTGACCATGTTATAGATGCGGCGGTAGTAATAGTTCTCGGTACTGCTGCTCCAAACGCCCAACTCTGTAAGCGCCTTGCGGTCGAGGAACTTGGAGGCAAAGATGCCTGCAGTAGCTACTTCGGCCGCATTATAGTGCTTCAAGATGTTTTGCACCTGCTCATTATAGTATGCCTCGGTAGCCGCCTCTGTATTGTAGGCAGCAGCCATCGCTGCGACAGTTTTCTTGTCGTAGTTCACGCTGTAGTACTGCGCTTGAGCACTTTGGCCAAGGCAGATTAGGAATAGGATGATAAGTAGGTGTATCTTGTTCATTGAGTTCTTAATTATTGGGGAATATGGATGGCATTGCGATGCTCAAACATGTATTTCTCTGCTGCCACACAACTATCAGCAGCAGTAAATACGAATACTTCATGTATGGCCATCGTATCAAACATAGCCTTCTTCATACGACCAGCTTTGGAGTAAAACAGACGGACGTACCAAGGCTGAGACAAGTAAGCTTCTCTGGCACTGGTGTACATCTGCCGGCCAAAGTCATTCAGCTTTTGGCCACCCACAGGTTTCGCATGAAGGTCTCGCTTCAAGCATTCTTTGAATAGTTCTTCATCGAAAAGGTCGGAGCCTTTCTTAGATGATGATGTTTCATTTGATTGCGATAAGTTTTCTGCTTTCATTATTCTTTTGTTTTACGGGTTGATAAATTCAATACGTGTCCTGCCTGGTTCACCTTTTGAGCAAAGGGCAAAGACTTTGAAATGCCAGAAGCGTCCCAGTCACGGCAGTAAGCCTCGATGGCTTCTTGGTGAGAGCATTGCAACTCTGATTTGTAGAGCTTCAATGCTTCCTTTTCTGCACGTTCAGTGGTGTAAGTCATGTAGCACTCGTGCGGTTCCTCTACACCATAGACATTGCTGGTGCTTCCTCGACGGATAAATACTTCTCGGAAGAAGCTGCGGCCATCTTTGTTCTCCAGCCTGTTGATAGTGAAGATTTTCTTGCAGTCCACATCTGTCAATCCAAGAATCGACTTGATGGTATCGAAGCGTTCTTTGAATTTGCTTTGGTCAAGCAGCATCACTACATCTGAGTTGTTGATGATGGCTTCCTTCACAATCTCACTACCGATGATGTCTTGAATTTCCTGTGTAACAACACCTACGCTGGCCCAGAATTTACGTGCTGTTTTATGTAGGCTAAGCACCCAGCGCCTTATCATATTTCTATGGTAGGTTTCCAAATGCTCGCCCCCGAACCGGACTTACACCTCTCAGCGTATCCGGCTCTCCACTAATTTCAGTCTATCTTTCCGTCATGTATCTTCTTGTGACAACTCCTGCACACGGCAATCGTCTTGCGTTTACGGGCAATCATGTGTCGTTCCCAGCTTTCCTTTCCCTGCAAGTTCTTTAGTTTCCTTACATGGTGCATAACAAGGTCGTCTGTCGCTCCACATAATTCACACTCACGGGCTTTCAGCCTTTCAACAAGGCTTGTCCGCCCCGCAGTATAAATTGTTCGTGGCATAATGTCACATTCCGATTTATAGGTGGGCTTCTTTCGTTTGAAGCCACCGTCGTAAAAGTATCTTTCCTTTACACCAGTTTTAGTCATGTGCGTTACGATAAACCTACCGTTCTTACGATATTTCTTGTTTACCTTACGTGTTCGGCACTTATATTTGCCTGCAAACGTTTTGTACATGCTGTATTCCATGATGTACTTGAAATTATTCAAGGCATGGGCGCAGTTGTTGGCTATGGAGTAGTAATTATAGAACCCCACGATTTCCCGATTATAACTATCAAGGATTTCAAGGTCGTCATTGAATATCAGTCCCGATTTACATTTCGGTTTCCATATTTCCTTTCCGTTACGGTTTGTCAGTTCCAATACTCCCCAATCGAAAAGTTTTTTACGGACTGTTTCCGTACTGACATTCAAGCAGACCCTTTTACCATAGGTTCTTCTCAATCTACCCCGTTTATCCCGTCTTTGGTCATTGGACTTTCTTACAGTGATTTCATATCCGAGAAACTTGGCCGGTCTTTCCGTGTGAGTGACAAGTGTCTTTTCATCGGACAGCTCCAATGCCAGTCTGTCAGCAAGGAAGTTTTTAATATCTTCTTTTATCTGTTGCGCATCCTGCTTGCTTCCGATAATTCCCACAAGAAAATCATCTGCATATCTTGCATATTTCATTCTTCTGTAATCGGCATCCATTTCTTCGCCGTTGGGATATTTAGCCCGTCCTTGTTCTATTGCTTTCAGTTCAAGGATTAGCTTTGTCCTTTGCCTTTCGTCTTTTACGAACTTCAATCTTCGCACAATACGTTTTCTTGCATTGCCAAAGTCCATACTTTCTCTACTGAATTTTCGTTTCTTCCCTTTGTCGAATTTGGCTGTGTATTCCTTTATATACTTATCCAGCTTGTCAAGGTATATATTAGCCAATATCGGGCTGATGATACCCCCTTGCGGTGTGCCACTGTAAGTATTGTGGAATTGCCAGTCTTCGATATATCCCGCTTTCATAAACTTGCGTATCAATCGGATGAAGCGTTCATCCGCAATACGTTCCAAGAGAATGTTTATCAATACATCATGGTTTATATTATCAAAGAAGCCTTTTATGTCTCCCTCCACAAACCATTTTGCACCATTAAACTCCTTTTGGATATGAGTTAATGCAGTATGGCAGCTTCGATTGGGACGGAAACCATGCGAGGTGTATTCAAAATTTCCCTCGTATATGGCTTCCAGTACCATTCTTACTACTTCTTGTATCAACTTGTCATTGAAAGTCGGCACGCCAAGAGGTCTTTTCTTACCGTTTTTCTTCGGTATGTACACCCTCTTTGACGGTTGGGGCTGGTACGTTTCATCTTTTAACGTATCAATCAACTTTTCAATTCGTTTCAGGCTCATGTTGTCAATGGTCTGACCGTCTGAACCTTTAGTCATGTTACCCTCTTTAGCGTAGATACGCTGATAGGCAACGTAGAACATTTCCTCATTGAACAAAATTCTGTAAAGACGTTCAAACTTATAGCTTGCATCCTTACTGTGTTCTGATAGACTGTTTAATACTCTTTCTGGACTTCTCATAATGTCTCTCACATTTTCCGTTAATTGTATTAATAATTAGCTGCTTCCCTTCGCCATGTACAAGGCGTTACCTTGCTCAAACTACTATGGAAGCTCCGTTACCACTCCGAATTTTCATAGGTCGAATCTAATAGCCTTTCGGCACTTCGGGATAGGTAATCCCCGTTTATTACATCGTAACTGTTGGCATGATAGATTGTCGGATACGACTTCCGTCCTTTACTCGCTTACTGCGGTTGTGTCGTGATAAGTTCTTGCTACCTTCATTCCTATACACTGAAGTAGTATCACGATATGGCGATTGATAGTTACCTTACGCCATAGCCTCAAGGGGGACCATTCGGACTATCGTTCAATCAATTCGGACTTTATCCTCATATCTATCTTTTCATCTCGCCATTCAGTCGCAGTTTGGTAACTAACTGACTTATGACTTTTCCGACATGCTACACTCCCTGCTCGGTTAAGTTTTCCCGAAACAGATAAGTCGGCTGATGATAGGTCATTTTCAAAGAACACTTTCCTAATCTCTTGCCAAAGAGATATTTACGATGCAACCTTTACGGGCGTACAGAGGTACTTGATGTACTCGGCCATCAGCGGACTGGCGATGGCTTTCCATGCTTCCTCGATGACCAGCACCTTGCGGTTCTTCTTGATACGCATCTTTTGCAGGAACACGTCCATGATGATGAGCGTCACGATGGGGAAGAGCAAAGGATCATCCTTAATGGCATCAATCTCGAAGACGATGAATGTTTCATCAAACAATGAACTGTCCATGTTTTCGTTCAGGGTCTTATCGTGATTGCCACCTCGATAGAAGTCCTTCATCATGTAGCGATAGGTCGATATGTCGATACCACCAATGCTGTTCTCACTACAGATGTCGGGAATGCGCTGCACAGAGAACTCATAGAAGGTGTTGAACGAAAGACTTTCTACTTTCAATTCCTTACGACGTTGTTCTATCTGGTTGATTGTACGCTCCAGTCTTTCCTCTCGTTGTGCTTCTGTCTCATCTGGATTTTGGTGGGAACGGTTGCGGTCGTCGATTATCAGACTTTTGCGCAAATCCTCACGCAGGGGAGGTGTAAAGCCTGTGAACCCATTGAAATACGTATCGTAGTACTCCGTGATAACTTGGTCAATCAAGCGGTCTTCGGTTTTCGTGACAGTTCCTTGCGAACCTTTCCAGATAAGCAGCACCAAGTTTTTCAAGAAACCTGTCTTCTCTACATTGAGCTCTTCGCGGTTGATACGGAAAGGATTCATGGTGATGGGCTTCTCTTCTGTATAGCTGATATACTTGCCACCAACATACTCGCAAAGCCCCTCATAAGAGTTACCTGTATCGACCATCACAACGTCTGTGTTTTGTTCCCAGAGCTGGCGAACGACGCTATTCATATGAAAGGATTTGCCACTACCTGAAGGCCCCAAACAAAAGAAATTGCTATTGTCTGTCAGTTTGTTACGTCCTTCCTTTCCCGTTATATCGATAGCAACAGGAACACCTTGACGGTCGGTGTAATAAACCTTGAGCGGGGTGTCCTCGCTATGCTGAATTTTCTCTTTATACATCAGGCAAGAGGCTGCATCGCCCAGTGTGAGGAATCGGTCGTATTCATCACTCATTCCATAACAGTTGCCGGGGAAAGAGTTGACGAACAGCTCCAGCTGATTGTAAGCTCGCTTGGAGATATGGATGCCCATACGTCCGAAACTGTTCTCCAAATGGTTGGTGCATTTTTGAAGGTCTGTATCAGGTGATACGCCTACAACGAAGTTGTAGTGAGTATAGACCAACTGCTTGTTCTCTCTGGCCACCACTTCCTGCACACGTTTGATGTCTTCCACAGCCATCTGATTGCTGGGGTTGGGCATACTGGCATGACGGTTTTTCTTCTTGTCAAGCAATGCCAACTCACGTTTTTGGTTGGGCATATAGACGATTTGGTTGTACACCACGACTTCTGCTCCAGGAATGTTGTCCACCAATGACATGAGGTCAACAGGCATACTGGTGTTGTTCACCTCAATATTGGTGAAAGGACGGATGGCCGAAGGCAAATTGGCGCAGTCCACATCGACAAGGCTATAGACTTTGCAGCGCTTATCGCCCATATCAATAGATTCTTCATCTACCTTGAAATTGCTCATCGACACAATCTTGTCTTTGAAGTTCATGGCAAAAAAACGATCAACATATTCGCTTGCCTCCTCCTTATTCAGGAAGTGAGCTGCAATGCCGGCATCTTTGAGCTGGTCTTGCACCTTACGTATCTTTACCAAGAAGTCACGCCATTTCTTATTGTCAAATGATAGCAATCGGCTCTTCTTGGATTCTTGGGTGATAGTGATGTAAGTGGCACTATCTGTATAAACACGCCCTTTGAAGTAGCGGAAATAGGATTCTGATAGGAACTCATGTTTGTCCCCATCCTCATTCTTGAACTCCTTACGGCTGATGATGTCTTGTTTGTGAATAGCATAGCCTTCACCTAAAGTTTGGGCTATAGCTGTAAACAGATGACTAAACTCATAGTAGCTATCAATGTTAGCTGAGTATTTCTGTACGGGATTCTCCATGCGAAGAACGGCTGAGTACTCTCCGGACTTTGTGTAGAGTACACCAACGCCATCCGTTTCTTCTACAGAGAAATAGATGTCTTGAAAGATTTTCTTTCGTTTGCCGCCTGTTCCAAAAGCATAAACTGATATGGCCATGCCGATGCAAGCTGCAACAAAGAAAAGTATGATGTATATTACCATTGTATTGTTGTTTTATAGTGAATCTTTGGTCATTGAATCCATCAGAATCGGTTCTTGAATAAGGCTATCTGTTGTGACCGTATCTACTTTCTTTTGCTGGGCATCAATGTTGCTTTCATGCGTATCGTCCATAAGCAACCAGTTTCTACGAGCACCTTCAGCTGCTCTTATAGCTTCCAGCTTGGGAAGTTGATAAGGCTTTTCCTTACAGCCGACAAATACTATAGAGGTGAGCGCTACGGCTCCAATGACTAAAGTTCTATTCATTTTGATTTCTACAAATAAAGGTAGGCTCCTCCCTTGGTTGGGTGAGCCTACCTACGTTCTACATTACTATTTAATCCACACGTTGGTCATGATGGTCTTTTGTTACATACGCTTTGAATTTTCGTGCCAGCGAATACAGAGCTTAAGCTTGCTTAATGGCTCTGTTGAGCGCCGCCGAAAATCCGTTTAGAATAGGCATAAATAAAAACACCTTGGTCGTCTTTCTTGGTGTGCAATCCTTTTCGCTGTTTAATGATGATAAGCGCAGCACCAATGGAAATGGAAGCGACCAAAGCAATTAATCCAGCGATAAATCCTATCAGGCAGTAAGCTAAGATGAAGCCGACAATGGCTCCACCGATAGCTCCTGCAGCCCAATAGATATAGCGCCCTTGAATCCCCATGAACTCAAGAGGCTTTTGTAGCCCCTTGAATAGTGGGTAATCGGGGTAGCGGATTTCCTGCTCTTGACTTGCCATTCATCCTTCAGCTTAGTTAGTTACACCAAAGAACAAAGGCAGAGCCTGGGCAGCGGCAACGAGGAAGATACAAGCACCGACGATCATCATGATCTTCTTCTTGAAATCTTACTGATTGTTCGTAACACGCTGATAATCAATACTAATTGGAATAACAAAATGACGAAAGAAACAAATTAGGAACAACAAAATCAAGAAACCCCAAAATGAAAGCATGAGAAAACAAAAATTAACACAGAAAACAACGATAATTTTCCGATTTTGGTATTCATAACTCAACTCCAAAAGAAGAAAGTTATAAGTAGGCATATTCTGTTTTCATTTTAACAGAATATAGAGATATGCAAGATAAAGAGGGGAAGAGTCACTGTACATCATGCAAAAATCAACGGAATTTCTAATTAGACAAATTATTTTCTGCTTTTTATAACGATTTTCGGATTGAGCAAACAATATTTGGAGAAAAATGAGTATATTTGCAACCGAAAACAATAATAATATACGCAATGGCTGAGAAAAATCTTAATCGTATAAAAGTTATGCTTGCAGAAAAGGGAAAAACGAACAAATGGCTTGCAGAGAAACTTGGCAGAGACCAAGCAACCATTTCCAAATGGTGTACCAATGCTTGCCAACCTCCTTTAGAAGCATTAATACAGATAGCTCAATGTCTGGAAGTTGATATAAAAGAACTCATTAGGGTTCCTGAACATAATCCTTATAAAGAATTGTAATGAAAAAAATACTTCATTCATATTATTTGATTTTAATAAGAAACGTGCAGATAAGGTATAAATATTTGGCAAAGAGTCGCTTGATAAAAATGGTAACCTTATACCATTTATCAAGCAAGTTTGCATTGGTAACTCATTATTTACAATTGAAAGACTCAAAAGTAAATATACCATATGCAAATAAAGCGCAAGATATACTGAATTTATGGTATGAATTCGTTCATGGAGAGAAGGAGCAACGACCTAATGATTTCTTCCCAAAATTAATGTAATTTGTGACTTAGAGCACGTTGATGCAAGATCTTAGGTGAGTCGGTCTTGACATTTTAACTCAAGCAGCGAGCACTCAGTGATATTCATTTCTGTTTTTTATCCCAACTGGCTTATAATTCGGAAATTTATCAAAATTTGTATCAAAACTAAATAAGCATAACAATGGAACCATCTATATACAGTTTTTCACTTTGTACCGCACTGCCGTTAATGTTATTCTTCGGCTTTTATTTTTTGTTTGCAAAGACTCCTGAAAAGAAAATTTTCAAGAATTATCTCCGCTCCCGACAGATTATGGGTATAGCTATGTTGCTGCTTTCTGCAAACTATTCGGTACATTTCTTCTTTGGTATCCGATTCAAAAATGCGGATTCTGCCATATTGATGAACATGTCCACATACTTTCTGTGCTATTCTCTGTTCAGTTCGGCATTGATAATGTTGCTTGATCGTTTTTACATTACCAAACGGCGTGTGTGGACACATATCATTTTATGGATTATATTTTCAACTCTTTCCGGAGTTGTGTTGTTCCTGTTGCCAAGCGGAATCATGCAAAAGTTCTCTTTATTTGCTTTAGCTGCCTGGTTAGTCGTTTTTGGAGTCGTTTTAGCTCGCAGAGTCATAATTGCATATCGTAGAGCCATTCAGATTTTCAATGAAACTCAGGCGGATGATATAGGCGCATATATAGAATGGCTTTCCATATTCACTTATTGGGCACTTATCTTCGGTGTCGGATGCGGATTGCTGACATTTCTGCCAGACGAATATGTTTTTATCTGGATTTTGTCGTCAATACCGTTCTACAGCTATCTTTTCTACAGCTATCAGAACTACCTGCTGTTCTATGAACAGGTAGAAAATGCGTTTGAGCAGGATATACAATCTGAAGAAGAACTTCTGACAAATTCGGAAACTGAACATGAAATAGTTTCTGAGAAAGAAGTTCCTAGGTCCTATACAGAATTTATAGAGAGGGTTGACAACTGGATAAAGACAGACGGCTATGTCCAGCAGGGACTTACCATAAAAGAACTGTCCGAAATACTTTATACGAACCGTACCTATCTTTCCGCTTATATCAAGACTACGTATAAAATGACATTCCGCGAATGGATAACCAGTCTTCGGTTGGAGTATGCGAAAAACATACTGAAGGAGCATCCAGAAATCAATATACAGAAGCTGGCTGAGTCTTCCGGTTTTCTTTCCCAAAGTAACTTTATCAAATTATTTTCCGAGAAAGAAGGATGTACGCCTGCCAAATGGAAAAAATCAAATCGGGAATAATTTGTGTAGTAAAAAAACATCGGAAAAGGTCACAGAAACCCATTTCCAAAAAGTGCTCAAACGACAAAAAAGTGCTAATTCGACAATTCAAAAAGTGCTAATTCGACAAAAAGATGCTCAAACGACATTATTTATAAAATTTTACAGCAAAAGTTTTTCTAATCTTTTGGGCATAGAATGACATTTATTATCTTTGGAGAGGACAAAGATAATAAATGCAAGTTTATATGATCAGAAAAATCACTTTTCTTACCTTGTTTCTGTGGCTGATGACGGTAACTTTTCCTGTCATTGCGCAGCAGAAAACAGACACAACCTACACCTTCCGCTTCGTTCCGCAGAAGGACATGTTCTACGTTCCTTGGAATGGCAATGACACTGAACTTGCCCGCCTGTTGGAATGTATCGAAAACAGTAAAGCAACAATTTTTAACGGCAAGTTGCCGCTACTGGTTGACGGCTACTGCAATTCGCTGGGCGGTGAAGCCGAGAACCTTGCAACGGCGAAGATTCGTGCCAATCGAGTAAAATCAGAACTGATTACACGCGCGAAAATCAAGGAAGAAAACTTCATTACCCACAATCATGCGACAGGGGGTGATTTTGTAATCGTGCGCCTAACGGTACCCGCAAAGGAAACAGCCGCGATGGATGCGGAAGCGGAAGCACGACGCAGGGCAGAAGCCGAACGCTTAGAAACCGAGACGCGTGCCGAACAGGAACGGCGTGCCGAAGAACAGCGCAAGGCGGAAGAAGCCCGACTTGCCGCTGAAAAGGCAGAAGCCGAAAAAGCTGCTCTACAAAATACACTTGCCGGCACGCCGTCGGAAACTAAAATCACAAATGATTATCATCTCTCCCTGCGTGCCAACCTATTGCGCTGGGCTACCCTGACACCCGATTTAGGACTTGAATGGCGCATCTGCCCGTCGTGTGGCATTGCCGTAAACGGCTCATGGACTTCTTGGACGTGGAGCGACAAGGACCGCCGCTATGCACTCTGGGAAGTGGCTCCGGAAATACGTTATTACATGGGTGAGAAGAAAGCCTGGTATCTGGGGGCGATGTTCAAGGCCGGACAGTTCAACTACAAGATCTCCGAAACAGGCAAGCAAGGCGACCTGATGGGTGGCGGCATCACCACCGGCTATCAGCTACGGCTGAACAAGGCACTGACTCTTGATTTCAACCTCGGCTTGGGCTACCTGAATGCCGATTTCGAAAAATATGAAGTCATCGATGGTGTGCGCGTGCGCTGTGGCAACGAGACAAAAGATTGGTGTGGCCCCATCAACGCCGGTGTGACATTGGTATGGAAGTTATTCTAATACGGAGGAATAGAGTATGAAAGCAAGACAATATATATATATGATGGGAATGGCAGCCGCCGTGCTGCTCTCTTCCTGCGTGAAGGACACGCTTTATGACACGCCGCATCCCGACTATGGGAAAATTGCGGTGACAGCCGATTGGTCGGCCTGCGGTGAGGGTATCAACATACCTGCCACGTGGACGGTCACCATGGGCGACTATACGGGTACGGAGACTTCCGCCACCCATGCCCCCGACCATCTGTTTGCTCCAGGCAGCTACACCCTTGCGGTGTGGAACCCAGCTGAAGGAATCACGGTAAATGGTACCACCGCCACCATTGCCGCAGCCACGGGAAACCGGGCAGGCACGGATGCCTTTGTAAACAATGCCCCGGGATGGTTCTTCACCTATACGAAACAGGTGAGCATCGAGAAAGACAAGGACTATCCGCTGACCGCCGCAATGAAGCAGCAGGTACGCGAACTGACACTTATCATCAAACCGACGGGTGATGCCGCCGGACGCATCACGGAGATTGTTGCCCATCTGACGGGTGCAGCCGGAACACTCGATTTCGCTACCGATACCTACGGAGCCGCTTCAAACATCGTGCTGCCCTTCACCAAGATAACCGAAGGTGACGATGCCGGCAAGTGGAAAGCCACGGTGCGGCTGCTGGGTGTGACCGGCACGGAACAACTGCTGATGGGTGAAATCCGCTATGCTGACGGCAACCCGACCCCCACCACGCTGAAAAGCGACCTCACAGAAGCTCTCAAGGAGTTCAACACAAGAAAGGGCAAATCGCTGACCCTCGGCGGAACGCTGGTTGAGACACCCGAAGGCATGGTAGTGGACGAAGCCGAAATCAACGGCTGGGAAGAAGTGAAAGGTGATGATGTAAATGCCGATTTGTAAATAATTAGCAAACCGAACACAGAAGCAAAGCTTGCATTGATTTTGCTGAGGTGCAGCAATTATTGAAATGGAATTTAACTAATAAAATGACAGATATAATGAAGACAAGATTTTTTGCACTTGCAGCGCTCGCCCTCGCACTTGTAGCCTGCAACAACGACAACGAGAACCTGAACGGTGACCCCGTGGCCGCCCAGTTTACCGCCAACATCGCCCCCGCCACCCGCGCCAGCGGAACCACCTGGACTGCCGGCGACCGTATCGGCATCACCGACATCGGCAACGATTCCCAGTACGGCAACGTGCCTTTCATCCTGAAAAACGGGAAATTTGAGGCAGAAGGAAAGGTTATCTATATCGAAGATGCAAAGACCCATACTTTCCGCGCCTACTATCCGTACAACGCGGCGGGAGGCATCCTCACAGCCACGACCGATGCCACGGCGCAGCAGAACCTGCCTGCCATCGACTTCCTCTTTGCTTCAGGAGCCACGGGAGACAAAAACAACCCGGTAGTAAGCTTCACCGACAAAACCGCCAAAGGCGGTGAAGACAACTCCTTCCACCACCGCATGAGCCAGATAACCCTTACCTTCGAGGCGGGCGACGGCGTGAATTTCAGCGTGGTCAAGCCTGAACGTTACACGCTGGACGGATTGTTACTCACCGGTACGTTCAACACGGCCGACGGTATTGCCACCGCAGACAACGGACTACAGACCGGAGAACTGACCATGAATCTGGCAGACGGCAATCTCGCGTCATCGATCATCCTCTTCCCGCAGACAGTTGCATCCCTGCCGTTGGTTGTGAATTACAAAGGTCAGGAATATCATGCCACACTCACCATGCCCGATGGCGCACTGCTGGCGGGCAACAACTATACCTATACTGTCAAGGTACGCAACAAAGTCCTTGAAGTCAGCGAAGCCACCATTGCAAAGTGGAACGATATAGACGGTGGAGATGTGGGTGCTGACCTGTAGGATGTTAATAATTAATCGATTAGAATGAAGAATTATGAGACATAGATTATTTATCCCCGCAGCCACCGCACTGCTGTTCGCCCTCGCCGCCTGCACGCAGGACGAACTTGCTGGCGATAACCGTTTGCCCGAAGGTGAATACCCCGTAGTCATCCATGCCACCGGACTGTCCGTAGAGGCAAGGCCGCAGGCAGCCCCATCAACCCGTGCCGCTGTGGACGGCGACTGGCAGGGCGTCACTTCCGTGGCACTCAAGATGGGCGATGCGGTAAAGGAATACACCGTAACGGCTTCTACCGATTTCAAGAGTGCCACGCTTTCACGCGAGAACGCCCCGTACTACTGGACCAGCCGCGACCCGATTACCGTATCGGCATGGTGCCCCTTCGACAAGGCTGACATCACACAGATGCCTGCCGTGAAGGTGGCAGAAGACCAAAGCAAACTGGCTGACTTCCAAAACAGCGACTTCATCTCTGCTGAGAACCGGAAGGTGGAATTTAACAACCCGACTCTTGAATTTACCCACCGCACGGCACGCGTGACAATCGAACTGAAGCCCGGCACGGGATTCACGAGCGTCGCCGGTGCCATGGTGAGCCTCGTGAGCCTGTCCGCCGATAACGGCAACCCGACTGCCATCAAGACCTACAACGCAAGCGGCAACACCTACGAGGCACTAACCGCCCCGCAGACCATTGCGGCAGGCAAACCGTTCGTCAAGGTGGAACTTGGCGGCGGCACCTTCTACTTCCGCCCACAGAACAACGTCGTATTAGAGGCGGGCAACCGCTATACCTACACCGTTAAGGTGAACGCCACCGGCCTGACGTTAGAGGGTTGCACCATCGGCAGCTGGGCTGACGGCGGCGGCGAGAGCGGCGCAGCCGAGGATTTGGGCTACATCTACGACAGCAACACCAAGACCTACACGGTCTATAACGCCAACGGCCTGATGAATATAGCCGAATTAGTGAACGGAGGTAAGAGCGACATTAACATTACCATCGACACTGACATTGACCTCACAGGCAAAGACTGGACACCGATAGGCACAGACTACGACAACTCATACAAAGGCACCTTCGACGGTGGCGGCCATACCATTACGGGGCTGACCTTTACGACAAATGACGAATATGCGGGTCTGTTCGGCTGGCTCAATAGAGCTGGTACGGTGAAGAACGTGGTGATGGAGGGCGTACAGATAACAAGCAATCAAATATATGGCGGCAGTATTGGCGGCGTGGTAGGATATAGCTGGGGCACCATTGAAAACTGCTCGGTGTCGGGCAGCGTCAGCGGCACGGTGTATGTCGGCGGTGTGGTGGGTGCTCAAATAGGCGGTTCCATCACCGGATGCAGTTCCTCTGCCACAGTGAAGGGAACGGTCGATGTCGGCGGCGTGGCAGGTCAGACGAATTCGAGTGCCACCCTGACCGCTTGCTATGCCACGGGCAACGTGACCATAGAAATAAACCCCGCAAAGAATATCGCTGGCGGCAGTCTGGTGGGAATGAACGCAGGAAGCAGCCTCCTTGCCTGCTATGCCACGGGCAACGTAACCAGTACGGGTAGTAGCACTGGCAAAGTACATATCGGCGGCTTTTTGGGAAATAACTACACCACCGTGACCGCCTGCTATTGGAAGAACAATCATGAACAAGGTATCGGCTACAATAAGGAAAACACCCCAGGCACGAAGGCGGCGAG
>OATH01000495.1_pt1 | contig 28096 bp, 30 predicted proteins | sample 1494971 | NCBI WGS metagenome assembly OATH01 (sample SAMEA2579949, study PRJEB22360) | human gut metagenome
GTAAGCAATACTTCACGAAGATAAAAAATTATCCCCACGAAAAATCTACTGAACCCGAAAAATCTACTGAACCCCAAATTGCATATTTTTGCGGACAGTACATAAATAAAAAACCGCTGAAATAACTGTATTTCAGCGGTTTTCATGATTTTTCATTTTGTAAAGGTGGTGCCACCAGTAACCGAAAATCGGTTTATATAGCACTATTTCTCAATAAGTTATATCTTTATTACGATGTTAGTCCCTTGAATAAGGTTTTCACAACTTTGCACCGTTCAACACAAGTTTGTGTCTTAGGTTCGATTTCTGCGTGCAAAGGTAGATATTTATTTGGAATTATCAATATTTCCAAGAACTTTTTTTTGTATTTACTACTAAGAGTCTGTTTGAATTTTGTTCAGCATTCTTTTAGGAGTTGTTTTGAGGATTTTTCTCTGTATCATTAAGAAGAATTGCAGGCTATGTGACGGAAGGTTTTCAATATCCATGAAGTATATAGAAAGAACTTTAGTCGAAATGTCAGGTATCAATTTTCCCAATAGATTGAATCGTAAAGGAGTATTTTTGTCGAGCAATATGTATAACTACATAAACCCCACTGGTTTCGAAACGTGCAGCTACATTACAAATAGGGTAAATTTCAATAATGGATTGTTTTGATGAAAAAAACTCTTCAATATTAGACTTACTGACATAGGGCTGTCATAGAAGACGCTATCTTTGTATCAAAAAGTATTCAACTTAATATTATAGAATATGAAAAGATTATTTTTATGCTCATCATTTGCTGATGTTGCTAATCTATTTGTCGATTGTGCCAAAGAAGATTTGCAAGGGAAAATTATAGCTTTTATACCAACTGCAAGCCTTACAGAACCAATACGATTCTATGTAAAAAAGGGGAAAAAGGCTTTAGAAGAAGCAGGAATGATTGTTGAAGAAGTCGAGATTACCCAACTGCCCAAAGAGGAAATATCTTCTATATTGCATAAATGCGATTATATCTACATAACAGGTGGAAATACATTTTTCCTTTTGCAAGAGTTAAAAAGAAAAGGTGTTGATAAAATTATATCTAAACAAGTGAAATTGGGTAAACTGTATATTGGGGAATCTGCCGGAGCAATAATAGCCTCTCCCGATGCAGAATATATGAGAAGTGTGAATTTTGATCCAATAGAAAAGGCTCCTGAATTGAAAGACTGTACTTCTTTAGATTTGGTCGATTTTTATACGATTCCCCATTATGGAAATTTTCCATTCAAGAAAAAAGGTGAAAAGATAGTTCAACTATATAATGAGAAGTTGCAGCTTATTCCTATAAGTAATAAACAAGCTGTTATTATTGAAGATTCAAATATTCAAATTAAAGATGCAAAATGAATAGAATAGACCGTATTTCTGCTATATTGATTCAGTTACAATCGCACTCGTTAGTGAAAGCACAGCAAATTTCAGAACGTTTTAATATAAGCATTCGTACTGTATATCGAGATATAAGAACATTGGAAGAGGCAGGCATTCCTATCATAGGAAATCCCGGTATTGGTTATTCACTTGCAGAAGGATTCAAATTATCTCCTCTAATGTTTACTCAAAAAGAGGCTTTGTCCTTTTTGATTGCAGAGAAATTAGTACATGAACTAACTGATTCAAATAGCAACGAACATTATAAGTCTGGAATAGAAAAGATTAGGTCTGTCATGCGTTTTGCAGACAAAAATATGTTAGAAACAATGGAAAAGTGCATGTCTGTATTGGATACTTATAAATCATCTACCTATAAACCTGATATTCTTTTACTTATTTTACAAAGTATATACCAAAAAAGAATTATTGAAATATCTTATTTGGGAAGTAATGCGTTAAGTGTTTCAGAACGAAAGATTGAAGCTGTTGGAATTTTCTTTTCGAGAACTAACTGGTATCTAATAGGCTTTTATCTTCCCAAAGAAATCTATCTTACATTTCGGATAGATAGAATTCAAAAAATGCACATTCTTAATGAATTACAATCACGGGAACATCCTCCTTTGGAAAAATTCATACGCGAGTTTTATGATAAAGAAAAATTACATGAAATCGTTATAAGAATAGAAAAGAATAAAACCTCCATAATGAATGATGATAAATATTATTACGGATTAACATCTGAGAAAGAGATAGGGGATATGTTTGAACTTCATTTTCTAACATTTTCAATCAGTAAGTTTGCACATTGGTATCTGTCTTTTGCAGATAGTGCAACTATAATAAGACCAGATTCTTTAAAATATGAAGTTAAAAATATTATCAATAACATTTCTATTTGATTGCTGTCAAATAGTATTTTTAATCGACTAAATGAAAAAAATATTCGACCAAAGATTTTTCCGCTTATTGTCGGAATGCTCACAACGTAAAGTGTCTGCATCTGAATTTGCAGAAGCTATCGAAGAATTGGCGACCCATGTAGCCGATTTCAGTATTACAGAACAAGATTATAGCATTTTACTCCGCTATTTCTCTTTTGGTTTGTATCGTCTTAAATCATACCGTGTATGGTTTGAGCAGGAAAAAAATATCCTATTTGTATCTAATTGATGAAGCGATAGGGCTATTGAATACCGAAATACGCCTAATCGAATGGCGTATCAAGTACCCGGAACAGTTGCAGCAACGCACCAACAAACAAGCCCTTTCCCCTCTCTATCTCGCTGACAGAACCACTCTTATCAATATCATGGAAATAGTTAGCGGGTTGTTCCTTTCCCAAAAGATTGTGTATCAAAATGGCAAGCCTGTTTATTTAGTGGACTTGACGAAAGCCTTTGAATGGCTTTTCAATATCAAGATAGGTGACTGTTACCAAAAGCATGAGGACGTGATAAAACGAAAGCCGGGCAAGCTGACAGAGTTTCTTAATGGACTGGCAGAGCTTATTCGCAAGGAACATGAAAAGAAAGGGTACAGATAACCAGCTGTTTATGACTTATTTATAGGGGATTCCATTAGTCCCCCTATAATTTCTTTGCACCTGTTTTCTGAACTTTGCTTCATCAATCGATTGACAGACCATAATGTATAATCAGAAAAATGAAGCAATCATGTATATAGAGAATGACGATTTCAGCGTATGGATGCAGAAGCTGTACGCCAAACTGGAAGAACTCTGCAAGGATGTACGGGTACTGCGCAATGCCGACAGGGTGCTGCCCGAAGATGACAACCTGCTGGATAATCAGGATTTGTGCCTGTTGTTCAAAGTAAGTATCAAGACCCTGCAACGCTACCGGGCTATCGGTGCGCTGCCGTACTTCACAATCAGCGGAAAAGTGTACTACAAGGCTTCCGATGTCCGGGAGTTCATTAAGGAGCGGTTCAGCGTCACCACGCTACGCCAGTTCGAGAAAGAACACTGCACGAAGAAAAAGAAGTGAATTAAAAAGCCGGGGCGGTTCTGCTCCGGCTTTGCTTTTGTTTTATGGCTTGCCTAATTTGTCGGCTTTCTCCCTTAGCTGCTCGGCTTGTTCGTTCAACAGCCTTGCCCGTTCCAACGTTTCCGCCTGTTTCCTGCTGCGGTATTCAAAGCCTTTCACCGAATCGGTCAGGCTTCGGATGAAAGCGTTGTCCCGTTCCCTGTTGAACTTCGTTTCCAGCAAATCAAGGCTGCTGCCGTCTGCCTTTCCTTTCATCAGGATATAGCGGTATTTTATATCATTGTCCTGTAACCACTGCATTTTTTGTATAAAACGTACATTCAACACAAGCGACACAAGACAAATGATTATCCCTGCTGAAAGAAGAAAGAACTTGGGTTTCAGGTAGGGAGTTACCCGGTATATCAGTTTTTCATGCCATGAAACGGGCGTTGTTTCCCCGGTCGGTGTATCATCAGCCGGGAACAACACCTTTAACCGCTCCTTGAAATATCGGTGCGAGGTCACGATAAGCCCCTTTATATCTTCAAGGTCTTGTTTTTGATTCTCGGACTGCCCTTTTCCGATACTGCCGATTTGGTTTAGAATCTCCTGCACCATGTTTTCAGTAATGCCGGATTTACTTTGCATTTCCGAAATGCGCTGTTCGATAACGTCCAGCCTGTTAATCGTTTCCTCCCGGCTGGCTGGCATTACCTGCTTCTCCTGCCGTTCTTTCAGTTCCGTAACCATGGAGAGAAGCCCCTCCAAAATTAAATTATCTTCCATGTCCCTATAATTTTAAGTGTCGTTTCTTTTTTCTCTTTTTCCTTTCACCGGGATTGTCGGGTGTTTCATCAGCCGGAGAGGACGGGGCGGAGAATAGACCGCCCAAGCCTGCCAGTAACGGACTGTCTGCTTTAAACGGTGTCCGTGTCGGTTCTTGAACAGGGACGGAAACCGTCTGTCGGTTGCTTCCGGCAGTGTTCAGTTCCGCATCCCCGAAACATTTATCCAGCTTGGAGAAACTGAAACTGCGGTCTATCTCCGAACCCTTGAACGTGTATTCACCTTTGGAAAAAGATATGCCCTGCACTTCGCCAGTCTGTCCCCTGTACTTGAAATGAATCCCGATACCCTTTTCTGCCAGTCGGGTTTGTAACTGCTGCCAGTTCCTTGATTTCCCGATTTCATCCTTTACGGCATTGTAAATCTCGTATTTGGATTTGTCCGGTTCTCTCAAACGGTGCTGCTTTACATGCTCCTTGCCTTTAGCGAAGTAAAGCCCGTGTTTGGCTTTCAGCTTCTTGCATACCTGCTCGTTGCGGTACATGTCGTTCCTGTCCGAAATGGTCTTGCCGTTGTTGTCTATACGGTTGAACACGATATGCACGTGCGGATGTTCCCGGTCTTGGTGGCGCACGATGATGTACTGCGTATCGGTGATTCTCATTTCACGCATATACTCCTGCGCAAGCTGTATCATTTTCCCGTCTGTCAGCTTGGGTGCGTCCACTGGGGAATAGCTTAGCGCAATATGTCCGACAGGCTTTTTCAGGTCGGGGTTCATCCCGGCTTGCAGTATGAAACTGCGTATGATGTCCCGGTTGCTTTCGGCTAACACTCCCTCCGCATGAAGTAAGGTAGCCTGTTCCTTGCCGAGTACATAGTTCACGCAGCCTTTAAATCCGCTTCCCTTTTTTATTTTTCCAATCATCCGACAGTTGGTTTATGATTTCAACAATCCTGTTTTTGAGTTTCACCAGTTCCACCGCTACCAGTGCGAACCCTCCGGCATTCGCCCGGTGCGCCAGCTGGTTGATGTTGTTGGCTTCCCCTGCCAGCTTGCGGATAGTGTCCGCATCCTGCCTGTTCAGTCGGGGCGTCACCTCTGCCGAAACGACAGCCTGCCGGACGTACTCGCTGACACGCAGCCCGGCTTCGGTGGCTCGCTTCCTGATTGCGTAGAACTGTAACTCGGTCAGTTTCGTGCTGACTACCCGGTTCTGCTTGTCTATCCGGCTTTTTGCCGGGCGACCTCCCGGTTTGTTCCTTATCCCTGTCATACGTTTTTGCTTTTAGGTGGTATCTTAAAAATTGCGACCAATGGGAGAAATTTTCTTTGCGTTTAGCAAAGCAAGGTGTTTCGGTAGACCGAAACATAACCTTGCTCTCCCTAATCATACCGTTTACCGTTGGTAATCCTGCCGGACTAAATGCCTCTGCCCCTTTTCTGTTTTGGGGTGGCACGTTGTCCGGTTTCCTGCTTTATTTCCTGCGCTTGGCTGGTACTGTTTTTCTGTTCCTGTTTCCTGCCGCACAGATAGTCGTTCAAGTCCGAATAACCCCTGTAATTGTCCGAGAAGTCACGCACACGGTAGGAATATTCCAAAGCGATAGCCTGTGTTGCCCGAAATCCTGCTTCGTCATTGTCGAGCATGCAGTGGATGCGTTTATACGGGAACAGTACGTCAATGGCTTTCGGCACATTGGCGGTAGAGTTGAGTATGACATAATCCTGCCTGTCAAGGTCGGGCATGGTCGGACAGTTCTTCATCCGGAGTGTGAGGAAAGAAAGATAGTCCATAAAGCCCTCGAATACCAAACATTTCTCTCTCGGCTCTCCCTGCTGCCTTATATGGGTGATGTCTTTCGATGTGCTGCCCTTGAAACGGGGATTGCGAAGCTCGTAACCTCCTGAATCATTCCTGAACGCCAGCGCAAAATAAGGCTTGCCACCGATGCGGTAATACATTTCCTGCACGTATGGGGCTGCCGTTCCGGGGGAAATCCCCCTTTCCTGCAAGTAGCGCATGAGTGCCGGATTCTGTAACGGCTGTATTCTGCGTATCTCTATCGGGCTGGCTGCCTGCCTTTTCGTGTCCCTTTCGGGCAGGTCTTTCCCGTGAAAGGAAAAAGAGGTAGTGTCGTCCTGCTCCAGTCGGCAGATAGCACCGTAGGCGTTGCACCCGTTCTGCTTCATCACAAGGTCGATGAGCGTCCCGCCCTCGCCAGTTCCGTAGTCACACCATAGATTGGCGTTATAATCCACCTTGAAACTCGGCGTGTTGTCCTCCCGTAAGGGGCTGCGGTACATCCCGTAACTTCCTTTTTCCGTGACGGGCTGGATTCCCAAAGAGTTCAGGTAATCCTTGATACTGATATTGTTGGCTTCCTTGTAGGTCATAATCTTTATTTTTTTATTTAACGATAGTAATAATGAAGCAAGAAGCGAGTAAGAAGAAGCACGGGACACTACTACATCTATCTTTTTCTTTTTCAACGGATTGTAGTACATGTAGTAACATAGTAATTATTTATCCTTTAAAAAAGGAATAAATATATTCTATATATTATATTGCCGTTTTTTCTTTTTCCCGGATTTTCCAAAAGTTTGGGATTCTATCTTACTTCATACTACATAATTGGTAAACTATTGTTTATTAAATTGTTATGTATGTATCAAACAATATGTAGAAACTACTACATTCCGGTTCTACCCGTAATCATCCCCTGTACGGGAAGCCGGAACGGGCTTTATCCTGTACCCATATACCGGATAATGGTTGTTGTTGATGCGCTTCTGTACCCGCTTGAAACCGATTTTCCGCAATGATTCGCCCAGCCTTTTTTCGGATAGCTGGACGGGGGATATATTACGCAGGTATGCGAGTACCTGTGCCGTTGTCATGAAGAACAGGGCTTCTTCCTCCTCTGTCGGCTTCTCAAAGTATTGTGTCAGCATCTCAAACTCGATTGTCTGTACCTCAAATTCCGCATTTGTCAGGTGCAGTTCTTCAATCTCCGCATCATTGAACCAGTAGCGCACGCCCTGACGGTACAGGTACATAATTTCGGAATAGACGTTATCCATGTGAATACTTTCTGCCGTGGGCTTGTCTATGTGCAGCACCTCGAACGGCAAAAAACGCCTGCTGCCTGTCGGGTCGGTCAGGAACTCGTTGCCGTTCACCGAAGCCATGAAGCTGGCGAGGTGGGGGTATTCCTCTATGTAAATATCATACGGTCTGCGGTACTTCACCGCCGGGGTGGTGATAAGGTTCTTCAATGCGTTCTCGTTCTGCTTGTTGAGTTCCTTTAGCTGGTCGTCAATGTTGATGAACAGGTATTCGGCTATCAGTGTCAGGATGTCTTTGCCCTGCGGGTCTATCTTCCCGGTGAACAGGTAGTTCTTAAGCGGTGTCGGGCAAAGGTTGTCCAGCCACCACGATTTGAACTGCCCCTGCCTGTCCCCGGTCAGCACCAAACAGGTATGGTTCTGACACCCTGTGTCGTTCATCGCGTTGGCTACCACACCGATAAGCCATTTCGTGAAATATTCCTCCCATTTGCCGGGGTTGGCTACCTGTACCGTGTTCAGAAGCCTGCCGATATGCCCGTGTTCGGCAGGATTCAGTAAGGGCAGGGCATTGAAATACTCCTGTATGGGGTGAGCCTTTCTTGCGAAGTCGCTTTCCAGTATCATGCGTATGTTGTCGGTCGAGGTGGCAATGTCAGCCGTTGCGTCCAGCCTGCGCCTGAAAGTGTTCAGGGCGAATTTTGTAACGGGCTGGTACAAGTCCGAAGAACCCGCAGCCCGGTATTCCGTCCGGCTCTTTACGGTGTTGAACCGGAAATCATACAGGACGTTCAACAGGCTTTCGATGCGCTCGTTCTTGGACTGCCAGCCCTCGATATGCCGTGTTTCATCACTTCTTTTCTTTTTCATCGGGAAGTCTGTTAGAAGCCGGGACATACTGCTGCTGCATCCACTTTTTGAGTTCCTCCATGTCGAAACGCAGGGTACGCCCACGCTTGACACACGGTATCATCCCCTTGCTGGCTAAATGATACAGGTAATTGACCGAATACCCGGTTATGCCGCTGGCAACGGATATTTTGACTAACACAGGCTCTTTTCCGTCCTGCCGTTCTTCGGGCTGTGCGCCCGTGACCGGGGCAATCATCTTTTCGATGTTCTCCAGCCGCTTGAAAATTTCTTCGAAAGGATTGTTCATAGGTGCTTGTTTTTTGAATTAGCACCACAAATAAAATAAGAAAAATCGGTAAAAAACAAAGCGTCAGCCGTTTGGAATCGCTTTGCTTCGCTCTGCGCCAAATTAATGTCGGCAAATGGAAAACGGCTTTGTGTTCATTACCTTACTTATTTAGGGAGTGGAGAAAAAACAGGTTTTTTGTTATCGGTTCATTTCTTTCGTGTTGTTGTTGGGTTGGCGGTGGACATTTTCGGACACGTAAGGTCATTTGCGGACAGGAAGAAACAACCTGTCATTCAGCCTTATATATTTGCACCAGTGAAGAAAAACGGAGTATTGACAAGAATAAATATATCGGTTATGGAAATAGTGACGATTGAAAAGAAAACGTTTGAACTATGGAAACAGAGGTTTGAAAATTTTGTGGGTCGTGTGGATGCGCTCTGCGTGCCTTTACGCAGGAAGCGTGACAAGTGGCTGGATAACTGCGAGACTTGCCGTTTGCTGAACGTTTCAGCCCGGACGATGCAGACTTACCGTGATACGGGAAAACTGCCTTATTCGCAGATTAACAATAAGATTTACTACAAGGCTTCGGACGTGGAAGCCTTTCTGCTCGACCAAGTAAGGGACAATTCTAAAAAGTAGGCGTATGGATTTGATAACGAAAGATTCCGAAACCACGCTGGTACTGTTTTCCTCCCTCGACAGGGTGCTGGAAAACGTGGAGTACGTGGTAATGAACTATCGCCCGGTATTGAACGGTGAACACTACCTGACGGGTGATGAGGTGTGCAGGCGGCTTTGCATCAGCAAACGGACGTTGCAGGATTACAGGGACACGGGGCTGCTGGGCTACGTGCAGCTTCCGGGAAAAATCATCTATCGTGAAAGCGAGATTTTAGACCTGCTGGAAAGACATTACAGAAAATGAAATCTTGAAAACATGAAATCTTGTTTTATTGATGTCTTGCTTTCTTGAAATATTGAAGTATTGAAATATAGCTGTCTTGTTTTCTATATTGTTTGATTAAAAGCCAGCAATCACGTTTTCTTGAAAACCGTGTTGCTGGCTTCTTCGTGGTTATACGGATAGCTGTTTCTCAACGGCTTGCATATCCCTTAGTATCGTTTGGTCTAATACTTTCGCATAATGCTGCGTCATTCGGGTGGATGAATGCCCCAGCATTTTAGCCACGTTCGGCAGTGACACGTTGTTAGCCAGTGCGATAACCGAAGCGAAACTGTGCCGGGCTGTGTGCGTGGTCAGGTTCTTTTTAATACAGCACAGGTCGGCAATCTCTTTCAGGTAGCTGTTCATCTTCTGATTGCAGGGAACGGGCAACAAAGTTCCTTTATCCATGCAGTAGGGGTTATCCTTATACTTTTCAAGTATCTGTTTGGGAATGCTCAAAAGCGGGATGTTACAGAGGTTGTTTGTTTTTTCACGGGGTTTCACTATCCACAGGTTGCCGTTGCTGTCCTCTGAAACGTGTTCGGGGCGCAAGTTATACACGTCTATGAATGCCAGCCCGGTATATACGCAGAAGATAAAGACATCCCGTACCAGTTCCAGCCGTTCAATCCTGAACTCTTTCTGCCATATCCGGTTTATCTCGGCTTGGCTTAGGAACTGTTTGTTTACCTCCACCTCGTGAAACTTGATTCCGGCAAACGGGTTCTTTGTCAGCCACTCGTTGGCAATGGCAAGGTTTATCACTTTCTTAAAACATTTCATGTACCGGATAACGGTATTCTGTGCGCAATGTTTCTCCGTCTTTAGGTATAAATCGAATTTGCGTACCAGTTCCCCGTTTACCTCACGCAGTAACATATCATCTACCTTGTAATCCCGTTTAACCAGTTCCATGAGGTATTTAAGGCAATTGTCGTAACGTCTTACGGTGATGTCGGCATAGTCCGTCCCGATTAGCTTCCGGCAGTTGTCGTTGTGTTCCTTGAATACATTATACAATGTCTTGAAAGTCTCGTCCTTTCCCTGATAGCGGTTCACTATGGCACGTGCGGAGATAATCTTTCCCTCCAGTTCCAAGTCTTGGTAAATCTGATAGAATTTCACACGCAGGGCGTCAATGTAATGGTTTAGTTCCACGGAATTGCGGTCTTTGCCTGTCGATTTCTCTTTTTCCTGTGACCAAAGTGGGACTTTTACGCTCCGCTTTAGTTGAAGTTCCACGTATAGGCGGTCATAAGTGACACGCACACGCACGGGTGCTTCCCCGTTTTTTAACAGTTTGCTACGCTTGATGAAGAACAACACGCTGAATCTTTTTCTTTCCATACGGCTCGATTTTTAATGATACAAAGTTAGGAAATCGAACCGAGAACCCTGTTATGTAAAATAGTGCAACGTGCTGTAAAAGAATGAAGTAAATACCTCGCAGTGGAACATTTCGGGCTTTTGAAAACAGTCCCTTGAATAAGGACGTATAGTTTGCTTCAATCCCACTAATTTTGCTTACTCTTGGAAAAGAAAAATCCCCAAACTTCTTTGAAATTCAGGGATTTACATCGTTTTGCCTTCTTAAAAAGTGGTGCCACCAGCAACATTAAAGTTGAATTATAATTCATCCGATTAAATCGTATTTTATTTGAATGTGCTGATTATCAATCGTTCTAAATTGGATTAAATGTAGATGATTGTAACCGAATTGATATTTTGTAGTGACTATTGTAGTGACTATCCAAATAAAATTGCTATCTTTGTATTGTCGGATTCATAAAGGAATTGACCCCACAATTATGGCAAAATCACTTTCAAGATTTTATATTCGTAAGCAGGATGAACGGAACGAAACGGCAACTTTGTTCTTTCGCGTTCAAAATAAAAAGCATAAGGTGGATACATTGTTCTCCTCGCAAATCCGTGTGAATGTGGCTGAATGGAAAAACGCTTTGTCCAATGCAGAAAACTGGATGCGCCACCAGCGAAACAACTTTACCCTGCATGATACATTGAACAGAATAGAGTTTGTTGTAAAGTCAGAGGTGGAAGGGATGGTCTTTGACAAGGCGCATGTGGAAGCGGAAATTTTGGCTATTGCTAAACCGAAAAAGGCGGAGGCTTTACTGAAAGCACAGAAGGATGAGGAAATGCGTCTGCAGGAAGAACAACGCATCAAGGAGGAGCAACAACAACTGATACAGGAAGGGATAGATAGAGAACGTGCCAATATCTGGAATTTCCTGAACAGGTTTTGTGATGAAATCAATACTGGAGAACGGTTGAATGGCAATAACCGTTATGCTAAAGGCACGGTGAAGGCATGGGGAAGTTTCCGTAAGCTGTATGACCTCTTTGACAGAAAGCACCGCTATACCTGGAACGATGTTGACCGTAGTTTTGTAACGAAGTTCCTTGCTTTTATGGAAAAGGGTGACTACATGGTTTCTGCCCAAAACAAGTATCTTGTTGACCTCCGTGCTCTTGTCAATTATGCCTATTTGGATGGCTTGCATCACAACGACCGTGCCATGCAGTATTTCTCAAAAAAGAAAGTCGAAGAAAAGGATAAAGCTGCAGAGATTTACCTGACGGAAGCGGAATTGAAAGCCTTGTACGAAATGCCCCTGACCGGGAAACAGGATGAGGTGCGTGATATTTTTCTCGTAGGCTGTTATACTTGTCAGCGAGTGAGCGACTACAATCATATCAGTAAGGACAGCTTTACGACTACGGCTAAAGGAACTCCAGTAATCCGGTTGGTTCAGAAGAAGACCCGTAATGAGGTCAAAATACCCATTATGAACCCTAACCTGAAGGCCATCTGTGAAAAGTACAATTATAACCTACCTTCTGTGGTCGATGTCATTCTCAACCGTTATATCAAGGAAATCCTAAAGGAGTTGTCTGAAACGGTTCCCTCTTTGGCTGCAAAGGTTCACACCAAATTGACCATGAAGCAGAAGAAACAGGAAACGGAAGGACAGATTGTGGTGGAACGTAACAGTGAGGGGGAAGTGATGATGCCCCGTTACAACTGTGTCACTACGCATACAGCTCGTCGTAGTGGTATCACCAATATGTACCTGACGCACAAATACAGCATCTTGCAGATGATGCATGTAAGCGGACATAAGACGCAGAAGACTTTCATGGATTACATCAAGCTCTCTTCCGATGAGATTGCGGATGAGATTGATGCTATTGCCAATGGTGCGAAAGCTGATGTGTTTTAGTGTTGATAAAAAACAGGAAGTATCATAACTTTAAAACTTTATCCTAACTTTGCCTTATGAATACTCAGAATGAAATAGTCATTTATCAGATGCCCAATGGCGAGATGCAATTGGACGTAACTGTCAGTGGAGAGACTATATGGTTGACTCAGCGTCAAATAGCAGAATTATTCGGCACGAAGGTTCCGGCTATTTCCAAACATTTAAAGAATATATTCGCCTCTGGTGAATTAGACCGAGATGCGACTATTTCCAAAATGGAAACAGTCGTGAACCGAGGATTTAGAGGGGCATCCATAGAGATAGTTGACCATTACAATCTTGATGCAATCCTTTCGGTTGGCTATCGTGTCAATTCAAAAAATGCAACCGCTTTCCGCATTTGGGCCAATAAGGTATTGAAACAATACCTGCTTCAAGGTTATGCCATCAATGAGCGCATAGCCAGCCAGAAGTTCGATGAACTCAGCCAGTTGGTGAAAGTGCTTGGTCGTACTATTCAGAATCAGGAGAAGTTGACCGAGGACAGCCGTTCGCTGCTCAATGTCGTGGTGGACTATACTTATGCGCTCGATACGCTCGACCGTTACGACTATCAGGAGTTGACGATAGAAAAGACCACACCCCGGGCAGCCTTTCATGCCACTTACGAAAATGCCATGGAGGTGATTCGCCAGCTTCATGAGAAGTTCGGAGGCAGCCCGCTTTTCGGCAACGAGAAAGACGACTCGTTCAAAAGCTCCATCGGGCAGATATACCAGACCTTTGGAGGCGAGGATCTTTATCCCTCGGTTGAAGAGAAGGCAGCCATGCTGCTTTACCTTGTCACCAAGAACCATTCCTTCAGCGATGGCAACAAACGTATCGCTGCTACGCTGTTCCTATGGTTTCTCAATGGCAATGGCATCCTTTACAATGAAGACGGCACCAAGCGCATTGCAGACAATACCCTGGTGGCGCTCACCCTGATGATAGCGGAAAGCCGTACAGAGGAAAAGGACACCATGCTGAAAGTGATTGTAAACCTTATCAACCAGAACAACCGATAGGGAAAATGAAGTCTGTTCAGCAGATTTATGTTGTGCATTTCTTTTTTGACAGGCAAGGCACTTATCTTTGCCTTTTTCAACCCTAAAAAAAGATTTGCCATGAAAAGAAAAGAAGAGGCTCCGGCCAAAGGAGCGGACACGGTAAAGAAGTGGATGGAAGCCCATCCGCAGGAATATGCCCAGTTTGCAGCCAGAATGAAAACGGAAGGAATAGGAGGCGTCCTGAAATTGGGTGAGGATGCTTTCCGGCTCTCTCCGGATTTCCAACAGGAGGTGGAACGGATGGTCACCACCGGGCGGTTTGACGTTTCCTCCTTGTTGGAACACCTGACATTGTCAGGCTTTGCAGAAAACTACTTGAGGGAAAAGAATGAGGACCACATGGCCATGGCCGCCTGGGTGAAGTACGGTGAGTCAGCTCCGGAACAGGTGGCTGACGAACTGGACAAGGCAGTCGTGGCACAGGACAAACGCACATACAGGGAGATGCTCTCCAGCCTGTTCAAGCTGTTTTGGGGAAAGTTCTTTCAGCGGGTCGAACTGCACCGCAGATGCCAGGAAGCAGAAGGAAAGGAAGCATTTACGGCAGAAAGTTTCCAGCACATGCTTGCCTCGCAGGATGAGAACCGGGTAAAGCGTATCGGAGCATGGATGGGCTATGGCCGCAGCGGCATGGATATAGCCCATCTGTATTTCGCACTGGCAGAAACGGCGGAAATCAACTCCAAGGTGGCCGTAACCGACTTTGTTGCAGCCTTGAAGGCAACCTATCCCCAACATTCAATCGTAGGACACCGCCAGGTGCAGAAAAGCGTCAATTACCTGAAGAACCTTTCTCCCAACCGGAAGCAATACGGCAAGGATGAACCCGAGCATCGCTTTGCCATCGACATCATCAAGACCGAAGTACTGCTCCTTTCCACTGAAACAGCCGACTGAAATCAATTCTTTTCAATTCGTTCAGTTCGTTTTCGGGTCAGCGAACTGAACGAACTCTTATTTCTTTTAAATTCGGCTGATTGCCAGTTACTTTTGCGCCATCGTTCTGTGTTGGAACGATGGCGCTTCTGTTTTCAATCCGTCCGCAGAAGCCGTCGGAACCTGGACGGAAACCAGTATGTATGGAAGATTTATTCAACATCCTCAGTGAGGGTAAAGCCCATGTGAGAGTGGAAATGGATGCTGCAGACCTCAAGGCATTTTCCGATGAACTAATCCGCCGTGCCAAGGATGAACTCGGCTCGATGGTGGAAGCTGCCCGTAAGGAGCGCATGCTATCCAAGGCAGAAGTAAAGGAACTGTTTGGTGTATGTGATGCCACCCTGTGGCATTGGGACAGGAAAGGCATCCTCAAACCTGTCAAGACCGGCAACAAGGTGCTTTATCCCGAGTATGAAGTGCGCAAGGCGCTCGGACAACGCAACCAAATCCTATGAGCTTATGGAGAATCCCATTCTTTTCCCTCTGGGTATATTTCCTGCGTCCGTAAGGCATATCGTGGAATCCCTGCAGAAGTATGAGCACTATCAGGTCGACTTTACGGCTGTTTCTTTTTTCACTGCATTTGCAGCCGCCATGGGCAATACCTGGTCAGCCCGTTTCATGACCGGGTGGGTCAGCCGTCCCATTCTCTATGTGGTACTGGTTGGCCCGCCCAGCTGCGGCAAGACACCTCCGTTGCGTCAGGCGGTAGCCCCGCTGCTCAAACTGGACGAAGCTTCAGACCGTATCTATGCGCAGGAAATCAGGCAGTACCGCAAATGGGAGAAACTGACCGCCAAACAGCGCAAGCAGCAGTCATTGCCCGAAGAAATGGAAATGCCGCAACGCAAGTGCCATGTGGTGGTCAACTCCACCATCGAGGCTCTTGTGTCCGCTTTGCGCGACAATCCCCGGGGCATACTCATCTACAATGACGAAATAGACAGCCTGCTCTCCAACTTCAACCGCTACAACGGTTCGGACGAAAGCTATTTTCTCAGCCTGTTCAGTGGTACTCCCTTCAAATACACCCGCAAGTCGAACAACGAGTATATCTTCCTACCCAATCCTTACTGCTCCATTATCGGATCCACCCAGCCCGGCATGCTCTCCTCGCTGTTTGGCGGGAAACGCTCGCAGAACGGCTTTTCCTCACGTTTCCTGAAAGTCTATCCGGATATAGCAACCATGCCATCCTGGAACGAGGCTTCCATGCCGGAAGAAGTTCTGGATGAATGGGAACGCATCATCCGTCAGGTGGATGCCGTTCAGCCTCCGGCAGGACAGGAGGGGAAAACAAATTCCCTTGAACTTTTCTTTTCACAGGCAGCCAAACAGTGTTTAATCAGGTGGAAGAATGAGGTGAACTGCCGTATCTATGTGGAGTCGGAAAGCGAGGCGGAGAAAGCCCTTTGCGGCAAGTTGGAAACCTACCTCATCCGTTTCTGTCTGGTTATTCAAGTCATGCGCGGCATCTGTGGAGAAGCCGACATGAACGAAATTGACGAAGAAAGCGCCGACCGTGCCATCCGGCTGACGGAATATTTCCGTGCCATGGAGAGCCGTATAGCGCCGGAAATGGAAGTCGGGGTGCTGGACCAGCGGCACACCGAACTGCTTTCCCTCCTGCCTTCCTCGTTTACCACCTCCGAAGCGGTAGGTATCGGCAAGCGGATTGGCCTCTCGGAATCTACCGTCAAGCGTTTTCTGCGGGAAGGTGCCCGTGAATTCATCCGGAAAGAGGCACACGGCCATTATTGCAAAATCTAAAAAGGTCAATGACACTTTGACCTTTTTGACACGATGACACTTTTGTCTCAGTCGCTTCGATATCGAATTTTGCCGCTTCAATGCCTTTTTTTGCCGCTTCGATACTAAAGGTGTTGCTTAAATTTGATTGTAGAAATACTTTTGCAGTATAAAACCCTTAAGCAAGATAAAATAAATGCTTTATGAAGAAAGAATTAGCTGATATAATAAACTTGGAACACGTGAGTTTAAGCTCTAATATTTATGAGTCCTTTGGGATTGATTGTCTTGTAACAAATAAAGTAAGGACTTATTATCATCTGCCTAAAATACGTGATGCGTGAGAAATCAGAGTTTGCTTAATAATTGGGGTAAGTATTGACTGCCTTGCAACTATCTCCCAAAGAGGTAAAACTTTAAAAACCACTTTTCTACAGTGAACCTCAATAATCTTCAGTATAAGACCTATTTGAATTCAGATAACTTTAATATATAATCAAAATGACGAACAAATTATTCATTGGAATGCTTTGTGCAATGTTGTTTTCAGCTTGCACACAAGATGAAGTATTAGGAGTTAACGAAGAACTTCCTACCACCAAAACACGGTCTGTCCTTTCAACTCAAGAGGCACAGGAAAAATTTGCAAAAATTCTTTCAAAGGCTGTTGCTTCAAGTGAATCTGTAAGATCGTTTTTAAAACAAGAAGCTTTAAGTAAAATCGACAACGGATATAACATATTTTATCCCATTGCAAAGGATAAAATATTGGATAATCGAACATTCAAAAATGTACTTTCAGATTTCGAAGAATATAGTGGCGAAATAGAAGAAATAGAGAACAAAGTACCGCTTTTAAACATTCATATCCCAGAAATAGCTACTTTGAAAGTTAGTGAACTGAATATATCTGATAATGAAATACCGGTTCTCTATCAAAATCAAATGTATTTTAATGGGAATATCATAGATACATTAGCTACCAATGAAGTCCCTGGCTTTTATACTTTTGTCGTTTCAGAGAGCAACAGCATACAGGTAAGAAACAAAAAGACTCGTTGCTCAAATGATTGTTATATCAATGATAAATATGAATATGCCGATTATTCATTTGTACCTAACAAAGATAAATCGTTATTATCACGTTCGTCTGTTGATTATGACAAATACGATATAAAATATTCAGAAAAAGGATATGTCCCTGAAAGTGACATTGATCCTTTACTTGTAAAAGCGTACAAGAATTCTTCAACTCAAAAGAGATCTACAAGGTATTTAATGTATTACGATTTACAGAGTACAGATCAGAATCCAAATTCTATGAGATCTGATGTTAGTGATTGTATTTTTCGATTTAAAATAGCTCCTGATGCGTTTAAGCGATTTGAGGATATTGCAGATGGTAAAGGGGACCCTCTGTTTAACGGAAATCAAACCGTAAAAAAAAGAGCATTATCCCGAGAGGAAGCAATCAAGAGACTGCTAACAGGAAGAGCTTTTTGTTTTCTCTTTAAAATAGAAGGGACTATGAATGGTACTGATATCATATCTGAAAGCATGAAGATTTATGCTACTCCAGAAAAGATTTTCAATCTTTGTATAAAGGAAACTAAAAGACACAAGACGATGTTTAGACATTCAAAATATACGTATAGTATAGACGAGGGTGGTATAAAGTCGAAATGGTTTTATCCTCTTGACCATGGACACGATACACGACTGAATAAATGGGATATAGCAACAGATCCAATAGAAAAAAAAGTTATTGTGTATATAGTGAATCCAGACGAAGGTTTTACTAAGGAGGTAACAGAAACTTATTCTGTTACATATATTACAAATAAAGATTTTGGAGGAGACATTTCAATACCTATTGACAAAATAAAATTGGGTATAAATGGCAAATTGAATTCTTCAAATACTACAAGCAAAACAGTCACTACTCACTATAAGGTTACAGAAACTAGTGAACGTATAGATGATTTTCAATTTAATTATTTTGATGATTATCCAATAGAAAATATAGATGCTGGTAGATATGTTATTCCTATCCGAAAAGGGAAAGGTGTAATAGAAACGAGTATTATGCCAATATCAAATAAGTACTTCAACCAAAAAAGATTTGAAAAATGAAAGGTGTTTTATGTAGATATATTGGTCTAGTATGCTGCACATTGTTGTTAGTTGCAATTACTTCTTGCAATGATGAGCATGATGATATACCCTATTTAAATGACAGTGTTTGGATTCATCAATTCAGCCCTGAAGATAACATCGTAGATGCTGCTGGTGCTGCATTGTGTTTTGGCAAGAAACAAGTTGAATATTTTGCAATAGATTCTAATGGTAAAGTATTGCGGCTTTTGGATTCATTTGATTATCATTTAAAGAATGATCAAATTATAGTCATTGGTAAAAAAGAATATATGATTACAGACCATACGCTTATGTTCAGTAATAAAATGTTTTATCGCACAGATAAGCGATTTGATGAAATGGTGCTTCGAAAATAGATGTGTTCCAATTTAGTATGAATAAGTGGTAATCGCATTCATTTGTTAGAATGAATGTGATTACCCTATAAAATGGCATGTAATATGAAATTAAGACAATTCATTTCTTGTTCTGTATTTTACATAATGCTTCTCTGTTCTTCCACGCTTTTGTTTTCTTGTGAAGAAGAAGAAACTTGGAATCCCCAAGATTCTAGCAGTTGGGGGTATTTTGATGGAGAAATCAATGGCGAGAAAGTGCATTTGCAGAATACGATCTACAAAGATTACATCAATAAAGGATCTCGGTATACCCACAGTAAAAAGTTTGTCGATAGTAAGCGGGCCTACTATATCAATATCAATGTACTTGATAAGAGGGATATTCACCTTAGGTGTAATTTAATGCAGTTCGAAGTAGGCACTCAGTATATAACTGCTTCAATTCCGTCATTTCAAGAGAAAGATGATTATAATGCGGTTAGTTGCTGGGCGACGGATAGCACAAATGTTTGCAATGAATTCGAAGTGAAGGCATCCCGCCCGGTCAAGTTAGAAATCACCGATATAAAATATTTCTACGATAACGATGGCAACGCCTATACCCTACAACCTAAACTGATAGAGGGAAACATCGACGCCGTGCTGTATCATGGCAATGATTCTATTTCCATCAAAGGACACTTTGAAACCAAGTGAATGCCAGCGTGAACATTCCAAGAAATTCGGAATGTTCACGCTATGACGTTATGCGCAGGCTTTGTAAAAAAGCAGATAATTCTTGTTGTATCATTTGATTTTTAGTAATTTTGTATACTTATGAAAGCAAAAGACTACTTGATAACTTGGTTATGGACATCCCTCTTGATGTACTTCTTATATGATGTGGTTTGGGTACTTGCCGATCATGAAGAGTTCAATCGTTTGTTAGAAGAAGGATGCACAATTTTATGGATTGATTTGTGCTATTGTTTTCTGTTCTCTATCTATAATCTGGGATTTGGAACCCTTCTTCTGAAAAGTCGATTATTGCGTTTCTTTCAGAAAAAAAAGATACTCATATTGAGTGCGATTTTTCTGTTAGCCAATACCTTTCTGGCTTTTCTTGTCGAGAACCTTATAGACGTGCTGTTTGTGGATATTTCCGATCGCGAAGTTTGGGGAAATGCGTACCTGATGGGACTGATATCATCTATTCAGGCGCTGATAGTAGTTGTGGAGTACTATTATAAGGAGTCAGAACAAAAGTACGAAGAAAATCGTCAGCTTGAAATGAAGCTCCTCAAGATGCAGATGAACCCTCATTTTGTGTTCAACAGTTTGAGTGTGCTGGCCGGTTTGATTGACATAGACGCCAAGCGGGCTGAAGACTATGTAATCCGCTTGTCAAGAATCTATCGTCATATTTTGGGACATTTAGAGAATGATGTAGTGTCCTTAGACGAGGCATTTCAATGGTTGGACGATTATATGAATTTGCTGAAGTTGCGCTATGCCAATATCGAACTGCAAGTAAAACCCATGGAAAGACGGAAGGATGAGTACATCCTGTCGCAAAGTTTACAGGTGCTGGTAGAAAATGCCGTAAAGCATAATGCTATGAATCAGCATGAGAAACTGACTATAATCGTAGAACGTAAAGAGAATATGCTGGTGGTGAGCAATAACATCATTCACGCTACTTACAAATCAGAACAAACCATCCCCTCTTATAAACTGGGATTAGACAACTTAGCTAAAAGATATTTGATGAAGTTTGGTAAGGAAATCAGCGTGAAACATAGCTCAGAGTCTTTTACTGTTTACTTACCCATTGTAAATCAAGGATAAACGCATGAAGAAAGTATTGATTATCGAAGACGAGCGCATCAGTGCCATCCGGCTTGAAAAACTTATTCGCGAAATTGACGACACAATAGAAGTTGAAGGACCACTGGCGAGTGTATCAGAAGTAGTTGAGCATCTGCGCCGACACAATGATTACGATTTGATATTTGCCGACATCCGGCTGTCGGATAGCGATGTGTTTACTGCCTTTCAAGAAATCATGCCCGCCTCCTTTGTTATCTTTACTACGGCTTATGATGAATATGCCATGCAAGCCATCAAGAATCATGGTATAGACTATTTGCTCAAGCCTATTGATGAAAAGGATTTGCGTCAGGCCATCCAAAAGCTGTCTTTGGGGGTAAGGGAAAATACGGGAAAATTGCATCAGGTAATGAGGGATATGATCCATTATAAAGAACGATTGGTAGTATATAAAGGAGAGGAACTTATCCCTCTGCAAGTGTCTGAAATTCTTTATTTTTCAAAGGAAGGTAAAGAATTGCTCTGCATGACAGCTGAAGGCAAGCAATATCACGTGCGTAACATGACCATGCAGGATTTGGAGGAGCAACTTAATCCTGAAAAGTTTTTCCGCTTAAATCGCCAGTATTTCATCCATATACGCGCTTTGAAGCGAATTACTCCATTTTTCAATTCTAAGCTGAAGGTTCGCTTGTGTCATTGCCAGGATGAAGAGATACTTGTAAGTAGAGAACGCAGTATATTATTCAAAAAATGGTTGGAGGGCTAAAATCTCTTTTATATTTAGACCTATTAAGTCATCATCGTTCCTTACAAGACACAAACTGGATTTAAGAAGTACAATACTTCGGTCTTTTTTACTAGTTCTTTCTGCTCTTATCTCCAATGTCTGTTCCGTATGGGCGTAGATAACAGACATTGTTAATTATTGATTGTCAAGTCATAGAGTCGTATCGCAGGAAAAATCGGTCAATATGTGATGGTGTAAAAACGCTTCAATACCGATTTTTGACGGTTTAATACCTATTTTTGCCGTTTCGATACAAAACAGGTTGCATCGTACAAAGAATCAATGTACTTTTGCAATGGTTATAAGCAAATGTAATACCATGGTATTGGAACCGACTGTGGTTTCTTTTGCGAAGGCTATGCAGTTTATACTTCATGGTACAAACATCCCAACTGCATCAATGAACAAAATCACAACCTTTGAGAAGTCGGTTGTAATCCTAAATTTCCTTATCTATGAAAAAGGTAAGATTCCTTTCTCTTGCAGCAATTCTTGCTCTTGGTAGTTTTGTTGCTCCGCAAACAGTATCAGCGTACACTTATCACGTAACTTTGCCTGATGGTACTCAAAAGTCATTTGAAGCAAAGAATAGCGCAGCAGCCGTTCATCATTTCCGTGCAAATTTTACGAAAGGCGTACTAACGAAGCGTTCTAATGGTGGTTTGTTGGATTTCCTATAAACTATGATAGCTGTGGTATTGGCTATACGGCCATTTTAAATTTTAGCTAATTAAGGAGGCTTGATATGAGAATATGGATGTTTATTGCTACTGTATTGTGTTTGCAAACAGTCGAAGCGCAAAGGCTCTATAGTGAAGTTGGTGATATTTATGAAAAGTCAAAGAGGACTGTTGTTGATAACGCTAAACTCGGGGCTTTCTATAAATTAAAGTTTCGCACAGATTCTACGAAGTTGAACGATTACACCGAGGCGCAAACGGTGCTGATGATTTCAGATCATTACTTGCTGTTTGGTGATTACAATCGGTTGGCCTTTGATTCCATCAACGACTACCTGGCAGCAAGCAAACGGAATGCCCGCAATGGTCGGGCACGTGATGAATGGATGGAGGCTATCAAGAAGTGGACTTATTTCTTTGTTACCTTGACCGACTTGACCAAGCAGCAAACTACGGTACAGGCCTATGACGTGCTCCGGAGCTACGAATATACCTATCCGACTCCCCACATGGAATGGCAGTTAATACCGGGCGATACACTCATTCAGAACCGTCCCTGCAAAAAGGCCACCTGCACATTCGCCGGACGGAATTACGTGGCTTGGTATACCGAGTCTATTCCGCTTCCTTACGGTCCTTATTTGTTTGGCGGACTGCCCGGTTTGATTATGGAGATTCATGACACCAAACATAACTGGATATTTACCAACAATGGTTTTGGCAAGATGCCGAAATACTCCTCCATGTATCTTTATAAGAAGCAATACATCCAGGATTTGATAGTAACTACGCGCGAGAAAGCCTTGACCGGGTATCGCAATGACATTGAAGACTACGAGAACTTAAGTATTGAGATATTTAAGGAAAAGGTAGAGCGAAACGGCAAAATGGTTACGCCCGAAGCCAATAAACCGAAGCGTCCGAGTAATATGCTGGAACTACAATGGTAAAGATCATACACATATTCTTCTTCCTGCTTCTGTTTCCTATGTCCGTATGGGCGCAGGAAACAGTCCTTGTTTTTAAGGGTGCGGTAACGGATGCCAACGGCAAAGGCATAGCCAATGTATTGTGTAAGGCATTGAATGCCAAGGATTCGTTGCTGGCATACAGCATCAGTCAAAGCGATGGACAATACACCTTGCAATGCAAGGAACAGCCAGTGAAGCTATCCTTTGCCAAAATGGGTTTTGCCACGCAGTACATTCAGGTGGAAAAGGATAAGTTGCGCTATGACGTGCAACTCATCGAAAAGTCCTACGCCATTGACGAAGTGGTGGTCAAGGCCGACCCTATCACCCGCAAGAAAGATACGCTCAATTACCATGTGGAGTCGTTCCGCCAAAAGGAAGACTACAGTATCGAGGACGTGCTCAAGCACATGCCCGGCATCGAAGTGTTGCCCTCCGGACAGATTATGTATCAAGGCAACAGCATCAATAAGGTGAATATTGAGGGGTTGGACTTGATGGGCGACCAGTACAACCAAGCTACGCAGAACATGCCGGCCGAAGCCGTATCGACCATTCAGGTGATGGAGAACAACCAACCCATCCGCGCCTTGGAAGGAAAGGTACATAACAATCGCGCTACGCTGAACATCAAACTGAAAAAGAACTACAAGATGCGCCCCTTCGGCGATGCGGAAGTCGGGGTAGGCGGAACGCCCGTGGTGTGGAACGGCAGTTTGACCGGCATACAAGTGAGCAAGAAAAACCAGCTGCTCTTTACCGGATCCTTGAACAACCGCGGTGCCTCGCTGCGCAGCCTGCAAAGCGGCATGTCAAACTTTACGGGCATCTATACCCAGGAACCCCTGCCAGCTCCCTTCCTTTATTCTGCCACCAACCGCCGTCCGCCCATTTCCCCCTTATACTACCTGGACAACCGCTCGTACTTTGCCGGCGTGAATTACCTGCACGCCTTTACCCCTTATTCCACCCTGCGCTTCAACCTGCTCTACAACCACGAAGGCGAAAACCGCGAGGACAGCACCCGCAACGAGTATTACGCTGCCGACACGGTGAGCGTGTTCGACAACAACCGGCAGCGTACGCGCGAAGACGTGGTGAAAGGACAGGTGCGCTACGAGCTGAACGGCAGGAAGGTGTATGTGGAGAATATTCTGTCGGGACAATGGCAAGCTATCGATTCCTACAACCGCAACGTAACCAACGTAGGTTCGGTAATGGAAGATATGCACCGAAAACCCTATTATCTCCAGAATGTGGCGAACGTCAACCTGACCACCCCGGCCCGCATTTACACCCTGGCCTCTATCGTGCGCACCTATCAGACCCGCGAACGCCTTGCCAACGTTTGGACAGCCGATAACGAACACGAACGGCAGGACTACCGGCTGAACCATTGGTTTATGCGTCACCGCTTTTCCACAGCTTTCGACGTGGCAGGCTATCCCCTGACGCTGGGTTACATCGTGGAATACAAGCACAACCGCCTGCACGACACGAAGCATACTGCCACATCGTCGTACTGGCTGCACATGCTCGAACCCTCGTATCAAATAGAGTGGAGCGGCGGAAACATCGAACTGCTCCTGCCGGTGGAATACATCCGCACCCGTTGTGGCTGGCGGACGAAGAACGACCGTAAAGTGCTGTTCTCGCCCTCGCTCGATGTCAGCCAACGCTTCGGCTACCTGCTGCGTCTGGATGCCTCGGTAGCTTACAATCAGAATGCCTCGAACACCGACCCGTGGTTCAACGGCACGATGATGAATAATTACCGCACCTTTACGGTCGGCAAAGACAGCCTTTCGGTGCAGCGCACCACGCTGGCCAACCTCCGCCTGTCGTATCTGAACACCGTAACGCTCTTTTCCTGGAATTTGTATGCAGGTTGGACGCGCAGCACCTCCGACCATTATTTTGAAAGCCTCTACCTGCCCGACTATACCCTGATACCCCCCGTGTGGGACGACCGCACGAAAACCACGTGGAGTGTGGCTCTGTCGTGTCGTAAGAACTTCCGCGAGGCACACCTCAGTTTGAGCGGACAAACCGATTACTCCTATAACAAGGAGTATGTGGCACAAAACGAACGGGCCGACTACCTGCGCTACCATGCCCTGCACGCTACGCTTTCCACCCAGTGGAGCGGACTCTCGTGGTTTCAGCCCAAACTCACGATGGCCGGCAATCTCAGCTGGAAAAAGCCCGATGCCTTTTCGGCGACCGATAATTTGCTGAAGAATGCCTACTACTCCCTGACAATGGACTTTTACCCCATCAGCAAACTGCGCTTGTATGCCGACTTCTCGCAATCGGTCTTCGAGATAGCTCACAGTCATTACTCCGTAAACAGTTTTCTGAATGCCGGACTGCGCTACGACTTCCATCCGCGCTGGATGGTGAGTGCCGACCTTAGCAACCTGCTCAACCGCAAGGATTACGAAGTATCGCTTTATCAGGGAGCCAACTTCCAGTATTACCATGTGCCCCTGCGTGGCCGCGAGTTCCTCGTGTCGCTGCGGTTCAAATACTGAACATGCTGCACTGAGTATAAAGATCTGACAAACGCAAAAACCCTTCAACGATTGCCGTAACAAGTAGATGTTGAAGGGTGTTTGCATAAAGTGATATAGATGAAGCTATAAAGCAAAGGAATATTTGAGGATGAACTCACGCGGACGCAGGCGGTGCACGGTATGGGTAATGAACTCTGACCGGACGATGCGGCGCTCGTAGGTGTTGTTACCTATCAGGTTTTACAAATAATGTATTTTTGGAATTTAGAAATTAAATCTGTGAATACTATTCAATTATCAGATAACTTGTACTGAAAGTAATGTGGTTTGGGTAACTATGAATTGATGGTGATAGCGTTGTGCAGTCATTATATATCTAAGAACACCTGAACAAGGTATTAAGCATTTAATAGTTTTAGATAGCATTGTTTGAGGGATAAATGAATTGAAGTAACTGAAAACAATCAACCGGACAACCGAGATGCTTTGTAATAAGTATGCTTGTACTATAGTTGCCTTTTGTAAGTTCGTTTTCCTTTAAACGTCCTCTTTCGCAAAGCGAAACAGCGATTTATCGCTCCGCTGCGGTAGCAGTCGGCAAGTTACTTTTGAGGGGGCAAAACGAATTTTGTGCCCACAAAAGTACAACTTGCTTAACAAATCCTGTAAGCCAAAATTGACTACTAAAGGATAGTTTACCAGCCTGATCCTTCAGGCTTTTACCAAGGTATGATAGACTAAGAAATTTGTTTCCCTCTTGTTGTTGGTACCTTTGCTTGCTGATACCATGGTCGTGGTACCTTTGCGTATTGGGATGCTCAGTCAATCATGGCGAGCGTTCAACATACAAAAGTACCATGCACTTTGTGTTCGAGTTATGTAAGTCTTAGGATAGTCTTGTATATGGGTTCAGAGTTCTGAAGGCTGATGGTTATCAAGATAAGGATTTTTTGCGTGTAGTTCCTGGTACATGGGAAACACAAGCTTTGTGTACAAAGGAACGGAAATCTATGATACTTGGTGTTTATGGTAAATTGAATTTTGAATCATCGGATTACTGTAAGATCTGAAAAGTAGACAATCTGGGAAAATCCCGAAAAGTGGTCGACAGCTATACGGGGAGGCGATAGCCTATTTTGCAGACAGAGCCAAGCAAGTTGTACCCTTGTCATTACAAAACGAGTTTGTCCTCACAAGGGTAACTTGCCGATTTCTGCGCAACGGAGCGAATAAATTCGCTGTTTCGCTTCGCGAAAGAGGGAGAATCAATGAATGTTGAATCTGTAAACTTAGCTCTTGGGGGACTTCGGTCCTACGGTGAAATGAACGGATAAAAGACTGCTTGATAAACCGGATGTCATCCGTTCAAAGTTCTGCCCATATTTGTTTCAGCAGACAATGGTTCAAGTTCTTTTATGTTAGATGGAACACTGGATTTCGGCCAGATGAACTGGTGTGTGCAGTATTGAACGTAAATCGTAAGCCAATCTATTGAAGCTGTGGCAGACAAGAAAAGGAAATGGAGCAATATTAGGAAATGTCTGGATATGGAATGGGAATATCATGATGAAAAGAAGCTATGGTTCATACTCTAATAGAATAAAGAACTGAATTCTTCCGGTCAGTGGTTTGTGTGTTCAGAGGAAGTGAATACGAGCATCATTGGAAAGGGGCAAAAGGTCAAAAAGTTCAATAAGGTCAAAGTGTCATCGTGTCATTGGGATTTTTGAAAAGTCATAGGATGGGGGGAAGGAAGAAGGCAAAGCGAGTTGAGTAACTTAAGGGAAAGTGTGAGATAGTGACTATCTAACTAAAGGGAAAAGTAGTCACTATGTTTTATTGTGTCATCAAAGTTGTCTGTAGCTATTGTACTTTGATTGGGAGTTAAGATTAAAAGAAGTCTTTAAATAGCCTTTAATCAAAGCGATTTAAGCAGGTTTACTGGGGTTTAAATAGTGACTTTTGTAGTGACTATTGGGTGTAGTGACTAAAACGAAAAACTCCGAAACGCTTGATAATGAAGCATTTCGGAGTTTTGTAGGTGGTGCCACCAGGAATCGAACCGGGGACACAAGGATTTTCAGTCCTTTGCTCTACCAACTGAGCTATGGCACCATTGTTTCTCGTTTGCGGTTGCAAAGGTAGGCATATTTTTTGAATCTACAAATTTTTTGCAAATTTTCTGCCAAATTCTTTTTGGTTTCAAAAAAATGATTTACCTTTGCACTCGCAAAACAGAAACGGAATGTAGCGCAGTTGGTAGCGCACTACGTTCGGGACGTAGGGGTCGGGCGTTCGAGTCGCCTCATTCCGACAGAGAACGGCAAGCAGTGAAAATTGCTTGTCGTTTTTTTTACCTTCGCAAACCGCTGTAAAGGCTCAGTTGATATGGCTCAGTCTGAAAACTTGGCTGCTTTATTGGTCAGAATCGTATAAACATCTCCATTGCTCAGGCAAGTTT
>OATH01000515.1_pt1 | contig 26822 bp, 14 predicted proteins | sample 1494971 | NCBI WGS metagenome assembly OATH01 (sample SAMEA2579949, study PRJEB22360) | human gut metagenome
CGGGGGTGCCCGGACGAGATGGTCCGGGCACCCCCGCATGTCATCGGCGTCAAAGCCGCACCGCTTCATTTCGCATCTGCGAAAGCCGGCGGAAACCCACGGCGTCAGTAAATGCGCTTGGGCTGGAAGCCTGCCTCCTTCAGCGCCATGAGAATATGGTCGATATGATCCGGACCATTGGTCTCGACGGTCACACCGAGTGAAACCGCATTCGTATAGTGGCCGGACGCCTTGAACTGGTCGTGATCCAGAGCGATAACGTTCGCACGTTCACGAGCAAGCAGCTGTGCCACCTTGACCAGCTGTCCAGGGGTGTCAGGCAGCTCCACCTCGAAGTTCATGATGCGGCCGCGGGCGATCATACCCTTCTGAATCACCGCACCCATCGTCACCGTATCGATGTTGCCGCCCGACATGATCGGCACGACCACGTGCGGGCCGGTCGCGGAGGCGAACTTGCGCGAACGCAGGTTCAGGTGTTCCAAAGCCGCCAGAGATACCGCGCCCGCAGCCTCGATGACCAGCTTGTGCTTCTCCAGCATCAGCAGGATCATCTCGTTGATATCGCGTTCGGTGACGGTGACCAGATCGTCCATGAACTCGTTGAGCAGGGCGAACGGCAGGTCGCCGGGGTGCTTGACCGCAACGCCCTCGGCGGACGTGACGACCTGATCGGCCTCGGTCACCCGTCCGGCGGCGAACGAGTTCTTCCATGCCGGGCTGCCTTCGGGGATCGCACCAATCACGCGAACCTCGGGCTTGAACGTCTTGATGGCGAGCGCCACGCCGGCGCCCAGGCCACCGCCGCCCAACGGCACCACCACGTCGGTGACGTTCGGCACATCCTCCAGAATCTCCAGGCCAATGGTGCCCTGACCGCAGATGACCTCGTAATCGTCAAAGGGCGGCACATAGATCATGCCTTGCGTGGAGGCCAGTTCGGCGGCATGGGCGGCCGCCTCGTCGAACACGTCGCCGTACAGCACCACATCGGCGCCGTACGCCTTGGTGGCGTCCACTTTCAGCGGGGGCGTAATCTGCGGCATGCAGATCGTCGCCTTGGCATGACGCTCGCGCGCCGCATACGCGACGCCCTGCGCATGGTTGCCGGCGGACGCGGTGACGATGCCGCGGGCGATCTGCTCCTCGGAAAGCGACGCGATCTTGTTGTACGCGCCACGAATCTTGAACGAACCGGTCACCTGCAGGTTCTCCGGCTTGAGCAGAATCTCATGCCCGGTCAGCTCAGACAGGGTGCGAGAGGGAATGATCTCAGTGTGACGCGCGGTGCCTTTCAAACGCTTGGCGGCGAGCTTCAGCTCGGCCGCGTGGTCACGCTGCAATGCCTTAAGGACGTCTTTTTGTTCCATACCGCGTATTGTATGCGTCGTCCTGCCGAACGGACGCGGCCGTCTCACCTGCGATTGCCGCAGTCGCGGCGACCCGTCGGAGGACTGGCCGGAAAACAGTTGCACGTATTCATAAGTCGGCTTCGTTGCGAGGCTCCCTTCGTCGCCGGGCGTCTGATGTATGACGGTCTCGATGGTAGACGAAACATAATTTATTGCCACGGTATCGCGTGTTTCTTGCGCAAGGAAAGAAATAACCCGCATACCGGTCCTGCAATTATCGTCGTGAGGCGAAGAAGCCGGTGAGCAGACGGGCGCATGCCGCTTCGCGAACGCCGCCGACGACCTGCGGCACATGCCCGACATGCGGATCGCGGGGAATGTCCCAAATCGAACCGCACGCCCCCAGCTTCGCGTCCCAGGCCCCGAAGACGATGCGGCCGATGTGCGTCTGGATGCACGCCCCGGCGCACATCGGGCATGGCTCCAATGTCACCACCAGCGTGCAGTCGGCCAGATTCCAGTCGCCGCGGGCCTGCGCGGCCTCACGCATCGCCTCGATCTCGGCATGCGCCAACGGATCGTGCCCCGCCTCGCGACGGTTGCGCCCCCGGCCGATCACCGTGCCTCGCTCGTCGAGCACCACGGCACCGACCGGCACGTCACCCTGCTTCCCGGCGCGCTCTCCCAGCGCAATCGCCTCGCACATCGCCTCGTCAAGTTCGCCCATGCGCCCAGTTTATCGAAATCGCGCTCTCAAAACTTGCAGATACAAAATCAGAACCGCCATTTTCCAATACATCGACTTTTGTATCTGCGAGTTTTGAGAGCGCGATTCATGAACAACCACCAATCAGGCACCATGCCGATGCCGTATATTGAGGCTTATGGGCGAAGAAGCGGCACACGATACGACACGACGTCTTTCCGACGTGATTCCCGGACGATTCGGCGATCCGGTCTCGGTGCAGTATGCCTGGATGTCACCCGAAAACGCTGAAGCGATGCCGACACGGCCGTTGTTCCTCGCGCTGCATGGATGGGGATCCAATGAACGCGACATCGCCGGAATCATGCAGTACATCGCCCCCTACAACGATGTGGTGTCGCTGCGAGCGCCTCTGGTCCTGCACGCGCCGGAAGGCGTATCGGCCGGCGCATACAGCTGGTTCCATGACGCTGTGCCTTCCGGAGACGACCTGGATCACGACATCGCGGCCGCCGCACGCGCGGTCGACCAGTGGGTCGACGGCCACATCCCCGCGACGCGCGACGTCGTGCCGATCGGGTTTTCGCAAGGCGGGGCCGTCGCGGTCCATCTGCTGCGCATACACCCGGAACGCTATCGCGCCGTCATCAACCTGTCGGGATTCCTCGCGCCCGCAGACGTGCCCGGCACCGCGCCGGCGGATGACCGGCTGGCCGACTTCGAGATACCGGTATATTTCGGATACGGCAAGAACGATGCGGTCATTCCCAAATACGAGCTGTTCGCCGCGGCCGCGTGGCTGGAAGAGCACACGTGGCTGACGACGAAAAGCTACCGCGGGCTGGACCATGCGGTGAGCCTGGACGAGTTTTCGGATATCCGGCAATGGCTTGTACTGCACGACATCGCGTCCGGCGTGCTGTGACCCGCGCGAACCCATCGGCCGCAACCACCCCGTTCAGATGCTGCTGTCGGCGTCCACACTCATGACGAACACGTTGCGGCGCAGGGCCTTCGCCTGGGCGCGTGTGATGTCGCCCGCCTCGAGCATGTCCTGGATGATGCCCAGCTCGATGCCGTAGCTTTCGCGCTTGATCTCTTCCGCTTGAGCGATCGCCTTCGCGCTGCCGCCCATGTTCGGCCGTGACTTCAACGCGCCCTCGGCCCGGCGATAATCGAGGATCAGCGCCGAGCAGTGCTCCGTACGGTAGGTGCCGCGTCCCATCTCCTCATACAGCCGATCCACCACGTGCTCCATCACGTCGAGCTGCAGCAGCCGGGAGTGCGTGAACATCTCGTCCTCGCTGATCAGTGGCGTGGTACGCCGGATCTTGCTGCTGATGCGCCGTCCGAGATTCTCCGCACGGCGTTCGAACGCGCGCATGCGACCGCGAATCTGAGACACCGCATGGCCCGAGGAGGAGTCCGTGGACGTGTGCCGCAACGTGTTCATGATGTCATCCATCATGCGTTCGCATGCCTCCACGCGCATGTCCTGCTCCGCCGCATCATCCAGCGGGTGCATTTTCAATTCGGCGAGCAGACTCTTGAGATAGTCCTTCTCCCAGTGCAGCGCCTCGATCTGCAGCCGCTCCAATCCCTGGGGGTCGGATTCCCCGACGCGCTGCTTCAATCTCGTGATGCGCTTCGTATACGACTCGATGACCATGAGCACCGCGCGGCGGTTCTCATCGTCGACTCGCCCCGTCAGCTCCTCGACGGTCTTGCGTAGGATCTCTATGGTGATCTCCGTCATCTCGGGTGCCATGCGGTCACGGTTCGGAGCGAGCAGAGGCAGCATGAAATTCGCCAATAGTAACGTGACGACGATGACGCCGGATGCGATGAAAATCAACTCGTCGCGCATGGGGAACGGCACGCCCCAGGTGACGGTGAACGGGATGGTGAACATCAGCGACAGGGTGATCGTGCCCTTGGCGCCTCCGAAGGTCATCACCGCGGCGCTGCGCCAACGGGCCGGCGTCATCTTGCGCCGTTTGCCAGTGTTGATGTCGCGCGCCAAACGCAGCATCCCGGCCACCCACAGGAACCGCATCGTCACCACGACCAGCGACACCAGCAGAATCACGATGCTCAGGCGCACGTTGCTCACGCCGGGATCGTCCCAACTGGCGCTCATCGCCTTCGGCAGCTGCATGCCGAGCAGGATGAACACGGCACCGTTGAGGCTGAACGACAGCACACCCCACACGCTGGACGACACGATGTTGGTGCGGGCGACGTTCGGCCCGATGCCGGTCCGGTCGAACCGCACGAACAGGCCGGACGCGACCACCGCGAGAATGCCGGACACGTGCAGTTCCTCTGCGGTCAGGTACAGCATGAACGGCAGGAACAGCTCCATCAATATGCGGGTGGTGGTGGTCTCCCAACCCAGCGAGCGCACGGTCTCGAACAGCCAGTTCGCGAGCAGGGCAATCACCAGACCGTATACGGCACCGCCGATGAACGAGAGCGCGAACTCGCCGGCAGCCCGGCCGATCGCGAACTCGCCGGTGATGGCGGCGGCGATGGCGAACTGGAAGCCGACGATGCCGGATGCGTCATTGAACAACGACTCGCCTTTGAGCACGCCCAACTGGCGCAGGCTCAGCGACGCCTCCTTGCCCAGCGAGCTGACCGCCACCGCGTCGGTCGGCCCCAGCGCCGCGCCAAGCGCCAGCGCGGCGGCGAGCGTCACGGACGGCCAGACGGCATGGACGACGACGCCGACCGCCACCATGGTGGCGATGGCCAGTCCGATTGCCAATGACAATGACAGTTTCAGCGATTTCAGCAATTCGGATTTGTCGATCTCGTGCGCTTCCAGATACAGCAGCGGCGCGATGAACAGCACCATGAACAGTTCGGGATTCAGGGAGGCGTTGGGGAATCCCGGCACCTGCGTGATGATCGCGCCCATCGCGATCTGAACCAGCGGAGTCGACACCTTGGGGATGAACCGGCTGGCGAACGACGAGAATACGACGACGCCGATAATGCACAGTATCAGCTGAAAGACTTCCAAGGCTCGCTCCGGCTCTCCGTCGGTTGTGTGGGATTACTTCACAATATAAACCGACTCCGCAACCGACACGTTAACTTCGACGTCCGGCTTAACGGCTGCGCGCGGGCAAAAAGAAACCCCGGCGGTGTTGCCCGCCGGGGAGAGAAAGGAGAGAGAAGAAGAAAGGGGTTCAGTTATTGAGAATCGTGCTGCCGATTCCCGGTCGGCTTGTGCTGACAATTAATAGTAAAACACCCGTTTCTTGGTGCAATGCTGAGATTGTCTGAAAGCTTCCTGTGAGTTGATGTCGCGGGCTGAATCCCATCACATGGTAATGGCTGTAGACTGTAGTGTGGCGCCGTGCGCCATACACGTGAGCGCGAAAAGGAGAATCCTCATGCTGCTGTCCGACCGCGACATTCTCGCCGCCCAGAAGGACGGTCATATTTCTCTTGACCCATGGACTCCGGAAATGGTGCAGCCCGCGTCGATTGACGTGCGCCTCGACCGTTTCTTCCGCCTGTTCAACAATCATGCCTACACATACGTGGATCCGGCCGAGAACCAGGGGGCGCTGACCGAGCAGTTCGACGTCGCTCCGGATGAGCCGTGGATCTTGCATCCGGGCGAGTTCGCGCTCGGCTCGACGTGGGAGTACGTCAAGCTCGACGCGACGGTGGCGGCACGCTTGGAGGGCAAAAGCTCGCTGGGCCGTCTGGGCATCCTCACACATTCGACGGCCGGCTTCATCGACCCCGGTTTCGAGGGGCATATCACGCTGGAGCTGAGCAACGTGTCGACGCTTCCGGTCAAGCTCTGGCCCGGCATGAAGATCGGGCAGATGTGCTTCTTCCAGCTCAGCTCTCCGGCCGAGCACCCTTACGGCTCCAAGGGCACCGGCTCCCATTATCAGGGCCAGCGCGGCCCGACCCCCAGCCGTTCCTACGTGAACTTCTACAAGGCCGACGTCAACGACTAGAGCCGATACCCAAGTTCTTTGACGCAATGTGCCGGCGACTCCATGACTGGGCCGCCGGCACATTGTTATGCTCCGTTCGATGCCGTCTGGCTTATTGGCGAATGGCGGTGAACAGCACCGACTGGGCCGGATGCAGCGATGGAGGGCGCAACCCGTAGGTCATCAGCGCCCGGCCCGTCATCAGCACGCCGTCTTTGGTCCACCAGCCCAACGGCGACTGGCCGCTGCCAAGACCAAGCCCGTCGAGATCGAGATCCAGCCACAGCGGCTGTATGCGGTACGTGCCATCGGGGTCAAGACCGGGCACGCGAATCGGCGCCGCAGGGAGAGTCTGGGACGTTGTCAGTTGCGTGAACCGGTAGAACGCCGCGGAACGATCCGGCTTGACCATGCCATCGACCCGGACGGCCGGATCGGCGATATCGGCGTGCACGCACGTGTCGATCGCGAACCATGCGCGGTGCCTCTTGTATTCGGCGACCCATTCGCCGAGCTTGTTCAACGCCTCGTCCGACTCCTTGAGCAGATTCCATTCGACGCCCATGTGCCCGAAGAACGCCATCGCCATGCGCATCTCCTGGCTCGTGGCGCGATGCGTGGAATGTGCAGGGCTCGCCCCCACATGCTCGCCCATCATGCAGGGCGGCACGAGCAGCGACGTGTACCGCTGAATATCGGCCCGCTCGACCGGGTCCACGCAGTCGGACGTCCACACGCGGCTGGCGAATTCGAGTATGCCCAGGTCGATACGGCCGCCGCCCGATGCGCAACTCTCAATCTCCAGTCCCGGATGCGCGACTTCGAGGTCACGGAACATCCGGTACACGGCGAGCGTCTGCCCGTGAACCGCCGGCCTGCCGGTACGTGGCGAGACCGCCTCGGTGACGAATTTGTTGTGGTCCCATTTGATGTAGTCGATGCCCAACTCGCCGACCAGCGCATCGATGGAATCATGGATGTATCGGTAGGCGTCGGGATTGGTCAGGTCGAGCACTTGCTGCGAGCGTCCCTGCATCGGCAGACGGTTCGCAGTCGGGCGCAGCACCCAGTCAGGGTGGGCGCGGGCCACGTCGGAATCCGGGTTGACCATCTCCGGTTCGAACCACAGGCCGAACTCCATGCCTTTTCCGTGCACGTAATCGGCGAGCGCCTTGAGGCTCTTCGGCCCGTCCGGCCACACATCCTGCGCTATTTGCCAGTCGCCGAGACCGGATGTGGAGTCTCGGCGGGGGGCGGCCCCGCCCACGCTCGCCCAGCCGTCATCCACCACGAACCGTTCGACACCGGAATCCCCGGCCTTATCGGCCAGAGCCTTCAACGTGTCGTAGTCATGGTCGAAATACACGGCCTCCCACGTGTTGAGAATCACCGGACGCGGCTTGACGGCGAGATCCGGGTGACAGGAGCGCACGTAATCATGGAATCTCGCAGCCACCTCGTTGAGCCCGTCACCGTACGACCCGTACAGCCACGGGGTGGTGTACGTTTCGCCGCGGGCGAGCGTGGCCTCGCCGCCGAGCAGCACCTCGCCGCCGCCAATCAGACCGGTCGTATACGGCTGACGCTCTGCCGACAGCATGGAATTGCCGCTCCAGCCCACATGCACCGAATAGACCTCGCCATGCTCGAACCCGAAGCCGGGCTCGCCCGCGGAAAGCAACAGAGAGGCGTCAAAACCTGGGCGCCCCGCCATCGAGACCTTCTCGAAGCGTCCTTCAGTCAGCGGCTGCCGCTGCGGGCTGCGTTCGCGCAGATGATGGCCGGTGGTGGTGAGTATCTCCGTGGCAAGTGCCGGGAGCGGGAAGCCGAGTTCGACTTTACCGACTTCCAAGTCACCGGTCGGAAGATTACCGGCTGGAAGATTACGCAGCGTGGTGCGCTGTCTGATCAGTCCGCCGGGCAACAGTTCGGCCGTCCATGACAGTTCCACGCCCTGCTCGGTATCCGACGCGGTCACGGTGACGACCGGCACCTGTTGCGTGACGGTATGCGCGGCACCGTCCACGCCGTCAGACACGTCAACGCCTTGGCGTTCGTCCTGACGGATTGCGATGCCGGTCACCGTGAATGCACAGAACGGCGTTACGCCGGCGCGCCGGATATCCAGTCGCGGTGCCCCTATCCACGACTCGCTTTGCGTGGGCATGATGCTTGGCCAGGCGGTCTCGTCCAGCGCGCCGGACACGCGCTGCGGCCGCAGGGCGTCGTATGCGGCAAGTACGGTTCCTGGCGCCGCGAGCGGGCGGCCCCAGTGCACGAAGCGCGGAAGACCGTGACCGGCGAAGACCAGCGCGAACGCCACATCAGCAGCCGGCTGCTCAGCATAAATAGCGGTGAGTTCCGTTCCATCGGCGGCGGCGCCATGGAATTGTTCGATGAGTGACATTGCGAATCCCTTCGGAACGTGCCATTGATATATGGTTCGCCTCCGATGCTACGACATCGTTCCGTCATGTCACCGCATATTCAGCGATTCCGGGGTATGAGAAGGGCTCACGTTTTCCGATGTGGAGAGCGGGAGCCCTGACGCCGGTGGAGGCTTATGGCATTGTTATGCCATAATGCCGCGCTTGCGGTCGATGACGCGCATGATCGCCTTGTAGATTTCCGAGGCGATCAGTACGACCGCGGCGAGGCAGATGCACTCGACCCATGCCCACGGTCCGAGCGGCGTGGTGCCGAACGCGGAGTTGAGGAACGGCACGTAGATCACCACGAGCTGCAGCACGACAGACAGGCCGATCGCCCCCCACAGCCACTTGTTGGAGAACAGGCCGACGAACGCGGACTGACGTGCGGAACGCGATGCGATCGCGTTGAACAGCTGCGCAAACACGAGAATCGTGAAGCCCATCGTACGGGCCTCGATCATCTGGAATTCGTGGGTGCCGCCGATGGAGCGGTCGGTGAACAGGCCACCTTCAAGGTGCATGTCCATGCCGATCAAGGTGACGGCCGCCATGATGATGCCGATGAACGCGATATCGATCCACATGTCCCTGTCGATCACGCGGTCGGTGAGCTTGCGCGGGCTGCGTGCCATCACGTCATCGGTCTGCGGGTCGACACCCATCGCGAGCGCCGGGGCGGCGTCGGTCAGCAGGTTGATCCACAGCAGCTGCGTGGCGAGCAGCGGCACGGCGACACCGGTGGTTCCCGGCTGCGTGATGCCAAGCACGCCGGCGAGCATGACGCCGCCGAACACGGTGAACACCTCGCCCACGTTGGAGCTCAGCAGGTAGCGCAGGAACTTGCGGATGTTGTCGAAGATCACACGGCCTTCGCGCACGGCGGCGACGATGGTGGAGAAGTTGTCGTCCGCGAGAATCATCTTCGCGGATTCCTTGGTCACCTCGGTGCCGGTGATGCCCATCGCCACGCCGATGTCGGCGGACTTGACGGCCGGGGCGTCGTTGACACCGTCGCCGGTCATGGCGGCGATGTTGCCCTGGCGCTGCAGCGACTCCACGATCTTGAGCTTGTGCTCGGGGGCCACGCGGGCGTACACGGAGACCTCGGAAGTCGCCTTGTCGAACGCCGCCTCGTCGGGCATCGCGTCGAGCTGATCGCCGGTGAGGGCCTTGCCGCCCTTTTCGATGATGCCCAGATCGGAAGCGATGCGGGCCGCGGTGAGCGGGTGGTCGCCGGTGATCATCACCGTGCGGATGCCGGCGCGATGCGCTTCGGCCACGGAATCACGCACTTCGGTGCGCGGCGGGTCGATGATGCCGACCATGCCGGCCCAGATCAGGTCACGCTCGATGACGTCGCTCTGCTCGGAGATGTCGGTCACCTGGCCGGCTGCATTGGTCTTGATGCCGGGGATATCGGCCAGGGATGTGGTGCCGAGCGGGCGGTACGCCTCACCCAGCGTGCGGTATGCCTCGCCGGACAGACGCTCGACGGTCGCGAGAATCTCCTGGCGGTCGCCTTCGGTCATCGGGCGGACGGCGTCGCCAACCGCGATGCGCGTGCAGTAGCCGAGCAGCACATCGGGCGCGCCCTTTGCATAGACGCTCAGGTTGCCGTTGTCGCTGCTGTCCTTGCCGATCACGGCCATACGCTTGCGCTCGGACGTGAACGGAACCTCGGCCACACGGTCGAGCTTGCCGAGGGCGCGGTCGGCCTTGATCTTGCGGGAGGCGACGACGAGCGACACCTCGGTCGGGTCGCCGACGATCTCCCACTGGCCGGCATCGTTCTGACGCAAGTCACCGTCGTTGGCAAACGCTCCGACGGCGATGGTGCGCAGGGCTTCGGCGTTGACCGGAGCGCTCTCCTCGATGGCGTCGCCACCCATGCCCAGCATCTTGCCCTTGGGCTCGTAACCGGTGCCGGTGAGCTGCACTTCACCGCTCGGGGTGACGATGCGCTCGACGGTCATCTCGTTACGCGTGAGCGTACCGGTCTTGTCGGAGCAGATCACTGAAGCGGATCCCAGCGTTTCCACGGAGCTCAGCTTCTTGACGATGGCGTTGTGCTTGGCCATGCGCTGCACGCCGAGCGCGAGAACAACCGTCAGAATCGTCGCAAGACCTTCCGGCACTGCGGCGACGGCCAGCGAAACGGCCAGCAGCAGCGAGTCGATGAGATCGTCGGGCATCTTGTGGAAGCCCTGCGTGATGAACAGCGCGACGAGCACGACGGCCGCGATGATGCACACGGCAATGCCCAGGATCTTGGAGACGTGGGTCATCTCCTTCTGCAGCGGGGTATCCTCGTCATCGGTCTGCGACAGCATGTCGGCGATCTTGCCGACCTGCGTGTTCATGCCGGTTCCGGTCACGATCGCGCGGCCGGTGCCCTGAGTGACGGACGTGCCGTTGAAAATCATATTGGTGCGGTCGCCCAGCGCCTTGGCGGAGTCGAGCGTGTCGGGCTTCTTGCCCACCGGCACGGATTCGCCGGTCAGGCTCGCCTCGGCGATGCGCAGCGACGCGGCGGCGAACAGACGCCCGTCGGCGGAGACGGTATCGCCTTCGCCAAGCACCACGATGTCGCCGGGAACCACGTCGGCGGTGTTGATGTGCACGATTTTGCCGTCACGCAGCACGGAGGTCTGCGGTGCCGTCATTTGGGCGAGCGCCTCCACCGCCTGCTCGGCACGGGCCTCCTGAATATAGCCCAGCACCGCGTTGACGATCAGGATCAGGATGATGACGATGGCGTCGAACGGCAGCACTTCGCCGGCCGTTCCGTGCGAGCGCTCGATGAACCATGCGATCAGTGAGATGACAGTGGCGGCAAGCAGCAGGTACACCAGCGGATCCTGGAACTGCGCCAGGAACTTCTTCCACTTGGGTACGGGCGGCGCGCTGGCCAACTGGTTCGGGCCGAATTTCTCCAACCGGCGCTGCGCCTCGGCGGAGCTCAGGCCGGTATTGGTATCCACATCCAGCGCCTTGGCGACTTCGTTCGTCTCGGTCAAGCTGGGATCGACGTCGTGAAGCAGGCCTTCCTGCGACTGCACGCCTGTGGATTGATCATTTGTGTGATCAACCATAATGGTCTCCTTGATATAGCCGCGGAGTAGTCAGCCCTCACGATCACCGGGATCGTCCCCTCCCCCGGTCATCTCGATAAAGCTGCGCGGTTATGGGCACCGGCGCAACTGCTGCCGATGCATACTGTTGCCATTATTCCACAAACCCGTCATCGCTTGGCGAAACAGCCCTTTACGTGTTGTCCAAATATCCGCATTCCGCGAACGATTTCAGGCGACACGCTCACACAGCGCGAGCAGCCAGCGGAGCGTCGCCATGGTGTAATCGAACAGTTCGTCGTCCATGCCGAAATACCGCTCGCAGCACTCCCTGCTCACATCGACCATCGCAAGGCCTTCTGGCTCTCCGGGTGTGAATGACGCCGCCCGATCCTGCATTCAGGATACGTGCCAAGGCAAGGAACTCCGGCGGCTTCGGAACCGGACGAGCTGCGTTCCGTTCCTAAGTGCGCGCCGAAACGACAACTCTGCGCACTTAGGAACGCAAACTATGCGATCTGCGTTCCTATGTTCGCGCACTCGGCGTTCCGGCGCGCACTTAGGAACGCAAACCGAGTCTCTCAGGAGATTGGGGCGATTCGCGCGCCGCGAATGGCTGTTTGGCGTGGGGGTCTGGGACAATGGCACGTATGGCAATCAAGAAAGGTCCGACCAAGGGGTCGGGAGGAAAACACCGCAATGCGCTACGCGGCAAGGGGCCGACGCCCAAAGCCGAGGATCGCGTGTATCACAAGGCATACAAGGCCAAACAGGCGACGAACCGTCGCAAGATGGCAGATCCGCGACTGGCAGCCCGCCGTCGCGCCGCGAAGTTCGCGTCCGATTCGGACGATCTGGTCATCGGCCGCAATGCCGTGCTGGAGGCGCTGCGCGTCGGCGTCCCCAGCATGCAGCTGTATATCGCGACACGTATCGAGCATGATGACCGTACACGCGAGATCATCAAGCTCGCCGGCGCACAAAGCCTGCACCTGCTGGAGGCCGACCGTCTGGAAATGGATCGCATCGCCCGGTCGTCGAACCATCAGGGCGTCGTGCTCAAAGTGCAGCCGTACCAGTATTCGTCTCTCGCCGAGCTGGCGGATATCGCCGAGCGCAAGGCCAAGGCCATGGACGTGGTGAATTCGCCGAGTGCGCGCATCAACGCACGCCCGCTGTTCATCGCGCTCGACGGCGTGACCGACCCGCAGAACCTGGGTGCGGTGATTCGTTCGGCCGCCGCCTTCGGTGCCAACGGCGTGATTCTGCCGGAGCGTCGTTCCGCTTCGGTCACCGCTGCCGCGTGGAAGGTATCGGCCGGTGCCGCGGCGCATATCCCGGTGGCTCGCGTGGTGAACCTCACCAAGGCCATCGAAAGCATGCGCGAACGTGGATATTACACGGTCGGCCTAGACGGCGGCGGCGATAAGCTGGTCGGCGAAACCGGTTTCGAGACAGATCCGCTGATCGTCGTGCTCGGTTCGGAAGGCAAGGGACTGAGCCGACTCGTGCGCGAGTCGTGCGACGCGATCGCCGGCATTCCGATCACGTCCATGGTGGAGTCTCTGAACGCCTCGGTCGCAGCCGGTATCAGCCTGTACGCGGTCGCCCGCGCCCGCCGCGAAGCAGCGGCAGCCGCCACGAAGTAATACCCATATCTCTCCCCTGCTGCCGGCGGGGTCATCGAGCGGAACGAAAATCGGGGTGGCCGCCGCAATCGGCGCACCACCCCGTCCGGTTTCGCTCAGCAGCTCCACATATCAGTGGCTCCACACCGCGGCATCAGGATCGTCGTCGGGATTGTAATCATCATCGTCGATGGGCTTTTCGTAATTCGCCTCATCGTCGACCACGCCGGAATCCGCTTCAGCGTTGAGCTCGTTCACGGCTTTGTCATCCAACTTGTAGTTCGGCAGCACGGATTGGATGTAGCTTTCCACAGCCTCGCCCATCGGCACGTCGTGGCCGGCCTTCTCGGCAAGGAACCAGCGGTGATCCAGCACCTCATGGAAGAACTGTGCCGGCTCGATCTGCGAACGATATTCACGTGGAATCATACGCACGGTCGGCTCATACACCTCACGCATCCAATCGGTGGCGACGATCTCCAACTCCTCGCCTTCACGCCACGTGGAGGCACGGTACGCATCCAGATCGTTGAGCAGGCGCCGCGCCTGATTCTCCTGCACATCTAAACCGGTCAGTCGCAGAAGCTTGCGCGACGCATAGCCGGCATCGACCACGCGCGGGCGGACCAGCACACGTTTGCCGTCCTCCGCGGTCTTCATCTCCAGCTCGTCCACGTCGAAGCCCAGGTCGTTGAGCTTGTTGACACGCTGCTCGATCTTCCACATCTCATCCGGGCCGAACTTGTCGGTGTCGGTCAGCGTGCTCCACAACGAGTGGTAGCGGTCGACCAGACGGTTGCCCACCTCGATCTCGTCCACGTCGCTCGGCAGCAGACGGCCAGAAGCCAAATCCATCAATTCACCGATGATGTTGGTGCGAGCCAAGTCGATATCGTATTCACGCTGGCCATCGGTAAGCTGCACCTGCAAATCACCGGTTTCGGCGTCCACCAGGAAGGCGGAAAACGCGTCGGCATCACGCAGGAACAGGACGTTCGACAGCGACACATCGCCCCAGTAGAAGCCGGCCAAGTGCAGGCGAACCAGCAGCACGGCAAGGGCGTCGATCAAACGCTCGGCAGTATCCGGCTGGAGATTGCGGGCGAACAGTGCGCGGTACGGCAGTGAGAACTTCAGGTGACGGGTGACCAGAATCGCTTCCAGCGGCTCACCGTTGCGGTCATGACGACCGGTGACCACGGCAATCGGGATGACGGTCGGCAACTCGAGCTTCTGCAGTCGGCGCAGAATCTCATACTCGCGCTCGGCCACCTGACGGGTGATCTCTTTCATGGCGTACACCTCGTCGCCCACGTGCACAAAACGCACCACGTGGCGGGAGATGCCTCGCGGCAGGTTGGCCAGCAGGTCCTCGGGCCAGGTGGCCAGGGGCTTATGCCAGGGCAGCGTGAACATCTTCGGGTTCGAGCTGGCGGCGGTGATCTTCAATGCTTGCGGCTCAGCTGAACTGGCATGTTCGTCTTCGGCTTTGACGGACGTGGCCTTCAGCGCGCGCGGATCCATCTGAGGCAAATCGTTCAACTCCATGTGTTCGATTCTACGTGGTGCTTGGGAAGTGCAGCGAGTAGCGGCGACTTCGGCGCATTATTCTCGCATACGAATAGATCATCTGTATGGGATTTGCCGGCCGAATTGACGTCCCGTATGCGACGCCTCATGCGCAATCTGAACAAAATGAACGCAACAAGTAACATGAGCCCCGCTGCCGCGGCAATGCTGCCTACGGCGGCACCCGTACGACCGATAAGGCCAGGATTGCCCGGCTCCTCGCTCGGGTTATCTTCGGGCGGGACAACAGGAGTTCCAGTGCTAAATTTTGGCTCTACTGTGATGTTGAGATCAGCGGATGTGCCTCCACTGCCAGGAATCGAGATGAGGAACGGATCACAGTCGTATGCTTTGTTGGCTTTCGCCGAGCTCGTGCGGGAGACCAGATATAGGCCGAGCGGCAGATTCTGGAAAGTGAGCTGACCAGCTACGTTAGTGGTGCCGGAATGCTGGTACAGCTTGTTTTTCGCCGCGTGCGTAGCGAGCTTCTTGGCCGCATCGTGATATTCACTTGATGTCAGGCGTTCCCAATCGGCAGTGAGGCCGGAAAAATCGCCGACGGTTTTATATGAGGAGACGCTACCATCATTGTTCGTTGTGACGGTGGCGACGCGCACGATGGAATAGGTATCGCCGGCAAGCAATTTGGGCGAAGCCGTGTCTCGGCCCCATACGGCATTGATGGTGAGAGCGCCGAAAGAATCAGCTTGCGCATACGGCACCATAGAGCCGAAGGCTGCAAGAACAGTGAGGACGATAGTAACGGCGGCGGCAATCATGGCAGCAATGCGCGCCGCACCATACTCGCTTCCGCTATGCAGGTCTAACATGTCTGCCCGGTCCTTTCCGCCATGATGAATGTGATTGGTTATTTGTACTGTCTGGCTGAGGAGGCAAGTCACCGTCCGGCTCGATATCCGCAGAGTCAGAATCACCAGATGCGACCTTGGCGCTCCCACTCTGCCGGCGTCGCCGCTCATGGCGCTGCCATAAATGCCATGCGATGAGCAAGGCAATCAGTGCAAGAGACGGCAACAAGTACTGCAGCGGAATGTCCACGTGGAACGTGGATTTGGCGTCATCCTGCTGCTGCGGCGTGTATGGGATGCGATGGCCACGCACCAGCAGCCGATGCGTATTGACCGCATACGGCGTACAAGTGATGAGCGTGACCAAATCCTTGCCGGGCTCAATTGCCAGTTGTTTGGTATCGGTCGGCAGAACGGTAGTGATCTTATCGACCTGATACGCATACGTGTCTTTAAGTATTGTGATGTAGAACTTGTCGCCTTTTTTCATAAGGTTCAAGTCCGTGAACAGTTTTGCCGTGGGCAAGCCCCGGTGGCCAGACAGCGCCGCATGAGTGGACGCGCCACCAACTGGCAGTGAGGTCTGTTCGAGATGTCCGATGCCGGATTGCAACACTTTCTCGGAAGTGCCGTGATAAATCGGCAAGGTCTCCTCAAGCTTAGGCACAGTGATGTATCCCATCATGCCGTCACCGTCAATATTGAGCAGACTGTTGTATTCCTCGTCCGTGGATGCGGAATTGACGGCACTGGCAAGAGCGTCGGTCTCTCCCGCATCGTTCTGGGCGAGCTTTTCGTTATAGGCGTGCGCAGCATCCAGCACCTTCTGGTACTGTTCCTGGCTCAATGCTTCAACGCTGGCGTCGTAGTTATTTACGGCGCGGCTGGCGTTGCACATAATGAGGAAGTTGCTGATCGTCGGATAGAACAGAATGAGCATTCCACCGAGAATGACCAGTACGGGCAGGATGTTGCGCAGTCGTTTCATCGAGCGTTCTTTTCGCGAGGAAACCGTGTTGTGGGCGTAGCGGGTGTGTGCCCTTCACGCCCAAAACACGGCCATGCTCGTCAGGCGTTCTTGCGCTTGAGAGTCCAGGCAACGCCGAGCGCGATGACCAGCACACCAATCACCGTGAAGGCGATGGTACCCATGCCACCAGTGCCAGGCAGGACAACACCGGGCTTGTTCTGGACCGGGATGACACCGTTCGATGCGGTCTGGTCGTAGACGCTGCCATTGTTGTTGTCGTATTTGATGACGACGGTGGCATGCGTGGTGTCAGTGCCGTTGTTCTGGCCATCAACCTTCACGCCGATGGCGCTGGCGAGCTTGTTGTAGCCGGCCGGCGCTTTGGTCTCGGTGAGCGTGTACTCGCCGTTCTCCAGTCCCCGGAAGTCAACCTTACCGTTTGCAGGAGTGGTGATAGTCGTCGTAGCACCTGCCTCATCAGCCTTAGCTACACGGTATACAGCGTTCTGGGTCGCACTATCAGCGACTTTCACGAAGCTAATAGCAGTGCCGCCCTTATGTGCGAGTGTGAACTCAGCACCAGCAAGTCGAGTAGCGGTATTATCGTACTTGTCACCAGTGTACTTATCGACGGTGAAGCCATAAGTGAAGACACGAACCTTGCTGGGTTCAGAATCACCGGTGCCATTGGTGCTCGGGTTGTTGGAGTACTGAATCGTTGCGGAGTTGACGTTACCAGCACCGCCCACAACAGCATCCTTGTTCAGCGTGGCCGTGTAGGTGACGGTGATCTTCTTGCCGGCATTGGCCTGCTGCTTGGCTTTGAAGTCCTTCATGGCGACAGCAAGCGTATTGTCGGAGGCCGTAGGAGTGGTGACGGTGTAGTCAGTGCCCACGGTCAGTGGATCAGTCACACCTTCGACCTTAACGAATTCGACTTGTCCAAAGGTGAGGCCCTTAGACAACGTATCCTTGAAGTTGAAAGTGTAGGTGTTATAGGCGGACATGTCCGGAATGGTGGAAGTCAGGGTGAAGGTCAGGGTATCACCGATCTTCGCGTCGGTGACGTCCTTACCAGTGCTGCCTACCTGTACCTTCTTGTCGACGGTAGGCAGGTCGCCCTTGATGTCGGCAGTCACATTAGCGCGGCCAACGGAAACTAGCGTGGCGTATTGACCACTGGTGTTGGCCAAGGTCGCACCCGGCACAGCGACCACGTAGTAGCCGTAGTCGAGACCAGCGAACGTCGCAGTGTACTTATCGTTCGAGGCATCGGCAGATACCGTAGCGGTCGCGCCAGCCGCGATGTTGTTGGCCTTGTTCTGCGCCCAGTTCGATGCCTTGGTAGCGAAAGCAACCAAGTCTTCACCCTGCAGCTTGGATACGTAGTCGTTTGCTTTATCGTTGACGTTCTCGTTGGTAGCACCAGTTAGTCCGGAAGCAGTGGAGTTCTCGAAGAACGGCTTCCACTCGTCAGTCAACGTGTAGGAGACAGCCTTGCCGTCACCGCTCACGGTGGCGGAGAACATCTTGTAGGCGTTCACGGTCTTACCGGCGAACTTCGCGTCAGTAGTGCTGACCGTCAGCGTGGCATTATCCGCTGCGTTGGCCGTGGCGACTGTCGTCGCAGCCAATCCAAATACGGTGGCAATCGCCGCGGCGGCAGCGAAAACCCTTTTCATCAGTGATTTCATTACTGTTCCTTTCCCTAAATGGAAATCTTTTCTGTTTGGCAGGTACGGTTTGTCTATGTGGTCGTCACGCGGCATGGGCACCTCGCTTTCGTATACGGCTGGAGCCCGAGCGGACTGTGCCGGATTGAACGCGTTGATTACGCACGTACCAGACCACGCCAGCTCCCATAAGCAGCAAGCCGAACATCAGGAACCACATCGTGCCCGCGCCTCCCGTATCCGGAAGCAACGCCGCATTGGTAACAATGGCCACGCGTTCCTTGGTGTTGTAGGAGACCGATACTTGGTATCCGGCCTCCGCGGGCTTGATGGTCTTGGTGGTATCGCCGTCCTTATAGGTCACGGCGGTTTCTTCCACGGTGTACGTGTAGTAACGCACGATGTCCTTGCCGTTGGCATCCTGTACATCCACGAATGCGACCGGCAGTCCTTGAATCACCTTGCGCCAGGTGTTGCTCCAGGAAGAGGCATCGGAGGAGTCCAACGTCACCGTCCATGGATTCTTCTGCGTCACGGTTGTGCAATCCGCGCCGAAGCATTGAATCGTCTGCGGCGTCACCGTATTGCCACTGCCATCGGTATAGTGCGCGGCGATCTTCAGTTCGACCGACTGCGGCCGTTCGAGGTTGCCGTCCTTCCATACCTTCTGGACGGTCAGGTCAATGGTTCGGCAACCGTCCTTGCCGCACGGGTCCTGGCCGTCGTCCGGTTCGGGGGTGAGTCCGCCGTTGTTGTCGGTCACGGTCGCGTCGAGCATGAGCACGGCCTTGGCCGGGGACTGGTAAGCATCGAGCTTCGTCTTGGTGCTGCCGTCCGTGGAGTCGACCACGGCGTTCTTAATGCCGACCCAAGTGGTGCCGGCGTCGCCGGATGCGGAGCTGTGCACAGCGCTGCTGTCGTATGTGTTGACCACGTCGAACAGCTTCACTTCCCAACGATCGAGTCCGGTGTTCAGCGCATCGTCTGCCTTGTTCTTCTGCGAGAAGATCTTGTTGCCGTCCTGTGCGGAGGTACGGGCCTCACTAGCGTTCGCGGCCGCCTTGCGGTAAATGCGATAGGTGTTGTATGCCTTGCCGCCCTTGCCGTCATCGACCGGTCCGAGGATGTTGCTCATGGCGTTGAAGTCCCATACGGACTTGAGTTTGGTGTTCGAGAACGGGTCGACCAGTCCGCTGGCACCGCGGATCGTGTCGGCGTAGACCATGTGGTCGTCTGCCAGCACGCCCTCGTCGTTCAGTCCGGCGAAGCCGCCCGTGTAGCCTGTGGAAAGATCCTTCACACCGTCGGTATCCTGAGTTGCCCCTCCGCCGAACACGTCATAGCCACTGGCGATGCCCGTTACGGTGGACTGTTCCACGCGAGTACGGTTGCCCTTGATGAGCTGGACGGTCAGGTTGCTGCCCGACCCATTCATATCAATGCCGTCTTTGCTGCAAGGCAGTTTGATGACACTATCGCCGATGGTGACAATCGCCACGTCGGTCTGCTGCTGGTTCTCATCATCAGCCTTGGACAGAGCAACACTCACCTTCAGTCCGAACAGGTTCACGTACAGCACGTTGCCTTCCGAAAGCACCTTGAGATCGAATACCTTGCCGAAGATGGCCGGGAACCACTTGCCTAAATCGATGACGCCGACCTGTTCCGCTTTGTCGAGGTACAGGAGCTTGACCAGCGCGTTCACCACTTGCAGCAGCAGTTCCACAAGTACAGAGTTGACCTTCGCGTCAACCAAATAGGCACGGCTGGTTTCACCGACGAATCCGCCGGCAATCTCACCGCTAGTGACCTTCTTGAGATTGTCAGACGCGCAGCCCTTCACCCTGGCCAAATCCACGTATCCAACAAAACCGCCTGCGACCTCGCGTCCGGTAGCCTTGTCGGTGGCTTTGCCGTAATTGTCGCCATGGTGTGTGGCGGTGACGGTATAACCGTCCGGGATGCCGGTGACGCGCGAATCGCCAACGTGCGAGCCCCAGATGTCAAGTACGCCGGCCGTGGCACCAAGCAGATTGAGCGCATCCGTGCCGAGTTGTGCATTGTCGGCGGCGACCGTGCCGGATTTGCCAAGATGCCCGATGAAGCCGCCCACATAGTTCACGCCGGTCACACTGTTGAGGTTGGTGACCGCAGACTGCTTCACAGAGCCATTGATCAGTCCACCGCCGAAGCCACCGCCCGCACCGGTGTAACGCTTCGAGTCAAGCATGCCCTTTGTGGTGGAATCATGGGCGACAATCTGGATGCCGTCGCTCACGCCGTTGACCTGACCGTCATAGATGAAGGTGCGGAATGCTTCGAGCACGCCCACGTTGCCGACCTTGAGCAGTTTGAGCAGCAGGTTGGTATCCTGCTTATCGCCGGCCGCGCCGCCGCCGACGGAAGCGACGCTGGATATATCAGCAAGGCCAAAGAAGCCACCGGCGTATTGCCCGCCTTCAACAGCGCGCAGCCCGTTAACAGTAAGAGAAGCCGGGTCATTGTTCGGATCCGCTTCACTGCCGGTGCCTTTGGCGGAATCCTTGTCACCGAGGATCGCGGCCTGCAACGAACCAGCGAAACCGCCGGCGTTCAGGGCATACTTGGTTGTGGTATTACCCTTATCTTCCTTGCTCTCATATGCGCCATTGACCGTGTATCCCCATGCCGGGTCATCCGAGCTCACATGTGCACCGCGAATCGTCGTAACCGTGGCCTGCAATACGCTGACCAGACTTGCCGGGTTCGATACCAGCGAGTCGAGGATTCCTTGCAGGAATCCCTCGGACGCATTGGTGTCCACATCCGCAACCGCACCGGCAGTGGCCACGCCGATAAATCCGCCGACATTGTTGCGCCCTTCCACCTTGCGCAGGTTGGAAACGTTGGCACCGGCAGCGGTGACACCCTCGACAAGCTTCTGGCCGTCCTGGTCGAGATCGCCCCAGATCTGGCCACCGACCGCGAGACCGGCATAGCCTCCGGCATTACCGGTACCGTGCGTGATGTCTTCACCGGTGGCCACGACCTTCATACCTTTGCGGTAGCCGGCCACGCTCGAAGATTTGACGACGGGCACAAATACCTGTGCCACGTCGAGCATCTGACCCAGATCAAGTTTGATGCCTTTGTCGCCGAATAGTTGGATGGAGCCGAACGAGGATGCCGAGCCGGATTCCATCGTGCCCGCGTAGCCACCTGCCGCACGCATGGCGGAGACGGTCTTGACGTCCATCGACTGGCCATCGGTGATCGTGCCGGTGCGCATCAGGCCGACGTGTCCGCCGGCGACGCCGGAATCATGCAGGTTCGCGCCAGTCTGATACTCCGCACGACCGGCGACGACGTTGAATCCGAAGATGTAGGATTCGAGGAACTTGTCCAGGGAATCCTGATCAGTAACAGAGCCCGCACCATCGCCCGTAGCTACCTCGGTAAATTCCTTGCCATACGCACCGTACTTGCCGATGTTGTCGACCCACGTCTTCCATTGGTCGTAGCTCATATTGCGCAAAGGACCAGTGACCTTCGAGTGCTCCTCGGTCGGGTGGACCACAGACAGCACGCCAGCGAGATTGCCGGCCTTGATGAGACCGCCAAGCAAAGAGAGCGAACCGCCTTGAGCGGTATCGGCCGCCTCCATGAAGCCGGTGTAACCGCCGGCGATTTCGGCACCGTATACGCTGCGGATGCGCGCGGCGTAGGCTACGCGCTGCGGCCCGTTGTATTTGCCGTCGGTATTCTCCTGCTTCCACGCTGCTGTGTTGTTGCCCCAGATATGACCGCCACGATTACGACCTGCATAGCCGCCGGCCATGCCACGGCGTGTGGTCGTATCCGATGCCGCCTGGGCACGCACCGCGCCGCCGCACACTGCGGCATCGGTCGAGCTGTTGCGAATCGTCGGCGTGAAGTCCTGCACGAGCGAGAGCAGGTTGTCGAGGTTGACAAGCTTCTTGAGCACGCTGCCGTCGCCAAGCACGTTCGCCACGGCTCCCGGCTGCATGGCACCCACGTAACCGCCGGCCGAAACCTGGCCGATGATGTATACGAACTCATGAGAGCTCGAGTCCTGAATATGGCCGCCTTCGATGTCTCCGGCGAAACCACCAGCCATACCCAGTGGATCGGGCTCATTGTTGGCATTCCTATGATCTGCGGTGCTGGCCAGAACGGAGTATCCGCCGATGCCGCCAGTCACATCGGAGTGTTCAATCGTCGAGACGACGACATCCAGCACACTGAGTACATCGTTGAGATTGACGTTCTGGCCGAGCAGCCTCAGGCCACCGCCCACAGCTGCCGCCGAGCCGATGTCCATTTTGCCGATGTAGCCGCCGGCATACCGAGCGGCGGTGACTGCATACGAGCTGTCTTTGCTCAGATAGGTGTCGTCGATGGATCCGGTGGTTTCCAGATTCTTCGGTGCCTTGACGTCGGTGTGGCGCAGTTGGGTCACGCTGGAATGGGATACCTGCACGCCGGAACCGTAGCTGGATGTCTGCCGGCGGGAGCGTTGGCCGATGTAGCCGCCGGCGGAACCGGATTGCGTATCGGATTGGTCAAGTCGGGTGGCGGAGACGGTGAAGCCGGGATCGTCCGGGTCGGAAATCTTGTTGCCGCTGGTGGTCTCCACGGTGGTGGCATCGGAATGCACGCCCGCGTAGGAGATGAATGGCACATAGCCCTGCACCACCTGCAGCAGGTTGGCGAGATCCACCGTACCGAATTTGCCGAGCAGGCTCAGGCCGCCGTTGCCAGCCGAAGCGAGTGCGCCGGAAACGACCTTGCCGCCGAAACCGCCTGCGTATGCGCCGCCGGTCACATGGTCAAGGTTGACAACGGCCACGGGGTTGGTTCGCACGCGGGACTGTACACCGGCCAGCGTTGAGTCGTTCTTGAGATCGGTTTCGGAGAACTGGTTGACCTTGCCGCTTTGGAAGTTTCCCGCATAGCCGCCCGCGATATCGCCTTCGACATAACCGCCGTTGACGTATGTCACGGTGGTATCCGTATAACTTGGAATCAGATACGGTACGGCACCGAGCAGGTCGTTCACGGACAGCAGGCCGCCTTTAATCAGGCCATCCAATACGCTGGAATCTTTTGCGTTGCTGAGCGCGTCGGCGAGGCCGCCGGTGGTGGAGAAGCCCACGAAACCGCCTGCCACACCATCGGACATGCTGGTATCGGCTGTGACCGATTTGAGGTTTGTCACATGGCTTTCCCGGGTCTTGGTGCTGTTGGCCTGACCATAGAAACCGCCTGCAGCGTAATCGGTTGTTTCGTTGTTCTTGTTCTTGCCGGTTGCCGCAACCGTGAATCCGCCAGAGATGCCGTTCACGTTCGATGCAGTGACTGCAACCGAAGAATATTGGGCAACCGATAGCAGACCGGAAAGCTTGATAAGCCCAAGCACATTGAGACCGCCAGCGCCGATGGCGTCGCCTGGTCCAGAGAAGCCAATAAAACCGCCGGCTTCTCCCTTGGCCGAGACCGTGGCCAGATTGGTAAGGTTCGTGTGGGTCACGTCGCCGCCGGTGGCGCATCCGATGGCACCGCCTGCATAATATGAACCAGCCGTCACTGTCAGGCCGGATGCCGGAGCGGTGACAGACATGTTCTCCACGGTGAACGCGGCAAACTGGTCGAACTTCTTGAGCATGGCAATATCGCCAATTTTCACCACACTGTTGAGCAACCCAGCTACCGTTGTCGGTTGCAGATTGCCGGCGATGCCACCCGCATAGGAGCCCGCGGCCGTGACTGATTCAAGGCCTTCTATGGTGGTGGAACGCTGCTGTGGGAAGTCACGACGATTGTTGTACTTCCAGAATGTGAGTTTTTGAAGGCGGTTCTGCGAGGAATCACCGATCACCGTACCCGAACCTTCACCCACAAGGCCGCCCGCGTAATCACCGCCGGCAGCAACTGTGAGGGAACCCTTCATCTGTGTACCGAGAATCGCAGAAGGATTCACACCGACGATGGATAGCAGTTCTCCTGCACCGTTATTGCTGCCGCTCAGCAATTTAGTCACAGCCTTGGTGAGCTGTTTCAACAGCGATGCCTTCGTGGTATCGTCCGTACCGAGTTCCAGGCCCCATCCCACGGAGGCGAATCCGGTGAATCCTCCGGCGTGGGATCTGTCGGCAGTCACGGCGACCGAAGCCGTAATCGAATCATTGACAGCATAGGCATTGGCCATGGCACCGTTGAAGCCGCCGGCGTAGTCTTCGGCCTGCACGGTGATCTTATCGTCACCGTTTACCGTCAGGCCACTGTTTTCGATGAGGCTCTGCGGACGCAGCGCAGACAGCAAGTCGACGCCAAGCGAGTTAATCAGACCGCCCACGTTGCCGTTGCGACTTACTCCGGCAAAACCACCGGCATATTGCGTTGCCCGCACGGTGAAACCATTCGTGCTCGTCACCGAAGAGTTCTCAATGATTGCGCCAATCTGCGCACCGACAAAGCCGCCGGCCTGCGGGTTGTCCTTGTTGCCGATCACCACGTTCTTTTTGAACCCGTTCACCGAACTATTCGAGATAACCGGGTTGTAGTAGCCAACCGGAATCAAGGCATTCAGCCCGAGCGTGCCGGACAGCAACCAGTCCACCAAATCGCCCAGCCCGAGGAACGGGATGACGTTCAGAATCTTCGAGAGTAACTTGGTGAGCGCTCCTACGATGCCGGAGACTGCATCGTATCGGGTTGCGCCCTCAACATATCCCACGAAACCACCGGTCATACGGCTTACGCTAGATACCGAAACATCTGCTACCTCGCAGTCCGTAACCTTGGTGTCCCCGTAGATACGGCCGGCAAATGCACCCGTGGCGAGGTTGGAAGGATTTTTTTCGTGCAGGGTGAGCAGACCTTGAAGATTGAGGTCAAGATCTACTTGTCCGAATGTCAATAGTTTTAACGCCTTCAACAGTGTGTCGAGCAGTAATCCCACTGCCGAAGTGAGCATACCGAGCAAGGTCGGCGGAATATACGATTCACTCGTATGATTCGTCACCGACACATCCTGCAGCTTGAGGTTCGACACTACGGCCGTACCGGCGCTGCCCAGACTGTTGCTGTTCATCACGATCTTGTTCGTGATCGAGGCGAAGAAGCCGATGCCCTGCTGCTTGCTGACATCCAGCTGGTCGCCTTTGACATTAGAGACCATATCTTTCTGATTGACGACCACATGGCTGATGACCGGCCGAGCTGCGGTAGCGTGAACCACGCTTGCGCCATCGGCACCAACAGCCTTCCACAGGCTGGCTGCGGTGTCGCCGTCATTGGAGACCGCACCGAGCATAGTGCCGGAGAACATGAGCGGAGTCCACTCGGTGTTGTTGGTATCTGCCGCGTTCTTGGACAGGTCGATGTCACGGAAGATCAGGTAGTTGGCGTCTGCGGAATAGGTCAGGCCGGTGTTGGCAGCGGAGTAGTCCGTTTGCGTGCCATCAGCACCCACGCCGTAATACTTGGTGCGGGTCTTTCCGACGTCTAACCGCGTGCTGCACAGCAGTGGACTGTCGTGGTCGGAGGCATCAGCATCGCGCAAAGTATCTGAATTGGAGAGATCGGCGTCACCGGCGTATTCGGAAGACGGCGTGCCGTCGTCCACCCACTGATACTTGCCGAGTCCTTGTCGCGTGCAAGTCTGCTTGACCTTGTTGATGCGGCCAATAACCTTCTTGCCAGAACCAATCGCACGCAGCTGCTGCTCGTTACCAATCAGGATGTAGGGCTTGCCGTTGATCTCCTTGGTGACCTGACCCTCAAAGTCACGGCCGCCAAGCGCCGTCGCGGCGACCTGCACATTGGCCTTCGCCGGCGATTGATCCGTCGCATTTGAGGAATCGTTCTTGGCATCTTGAGAAGATGCATCGTTTGGAGACCGCGTTTGGGCTCCATCATTAGCGGAATTGCCAGCGGTAGCTTCTGCTGAGTCGTCCGCCTTATTGTCTGTCGCACCATTTGAGGATTCGGAAGGTGTTGGCGCACCGTTTGATGTATTGGCCTCTTCTGACGTCTTATCGTCAACGTTGACATTGCGAGCAGAAGGAGCAGCTACGACAGTATTATCCCCCCCCCCAGAAATTACGGCGTTAGGAGAGCTACTCACATCGTCTATATTCTGAGCATATGCTGCAGGCACCATGCACACGATGGACAAGGAAACAGCAATAACCGAAGCAAGGCAACGCTTCAAGGCATGGCGCTGCCTTCCAGATTCCTGTTCTGTTCCTCCGTTAAACCCGCAACGGACGAACTTCGATTTCGAGCCCATTGTTTCCCCTCATAGATTCGCAATCCCTTTTTCGGGAGGTCACTGCATACAATTATACAAGAAGTTGGCCCGTTGTCTAATTGAAAGTGCAACACCCGTTATTGGAGATTGTCCAGATAACCAGTCCGAAGGGATGTTGCACCTATGGGGAAAGTATATTCGCACCTGTCGGAAGAGGAACGCCAGGTCATCCAGATCGAGGTCGGCAACGGCACGAGCGTCAGGAAGATAGCCCGTTTGCTGGGACGCGGCCCGTCCGGCATCAGCAGGGAGATCAGGCGCAACACGTGGTTCCCGTCCAACGAGAGCGAGTCCTACCGGCCGTACCGGCCGAAGCGTCTGAAGACGGGCCCG